>Ga0065165_1000234_pt1 | contig 96709 bp, 95 predicted proteins | sample AraplaMF_Cvi_mMF_FD_63813 | JGI IMG/M metagenome (GOLD analysis project Ga0065165, IMG submission 63813) | Arabidopsis root microbial communities from the University of North Carolina, USA - plate scrape MF_Cvi_mMF (version 2) (version 3) | ecosystem: Host-associated > Plants > Roots >... | reverse complement strand
GGTGACCAAGACCGGCACCGGCACGCTGACCTTGACGGGAGCGAACACCTATACCGGCAGCACGACGGTTTCCGCCGGCAAGCTGGTGGTGAACGGCTCGCTGGCGAGCAGCGTCACGCTGGATGGCGGCACGCTCGGCGGTTCCGGCACGATCGGTGGCGTGAGCGTCGGCAATGGCGGCACGGTCGCGCCAGGCAACTCGATCGGCACACTCAACGTCTCCGGCAATGTCTCGTTTGCATCGGGCTCGGTCTACCAGGTCGAGGTCAACGCCGCCGGCCAGAGCGACAGGATCGTCGCCTCCGGTTCGGCGACGATCAGCGGCGGCACGGTCGAAGTGCTGGCAGCAAGCGGCAACTATGCCGCTTCCACCAACTACACCATCATCACTGCCGCCGGCGGCGTCACCGGCCAGTTCAGCACGGTGACCTCGAACCTCGCCTTCCTGACCCCGTCGCTGAGCTATGGCGGCACCAGCGTCACCTTGACGATGACCCGCAACGACAACTCTTTCGGCCCGGACGGCGGCAGCACGGCCAGCAACTACATCGCTATGACGCGCAACCAGGGCTTCATCGCCAATGCGGCCGAGCGGCTCGGCGTCGGCAATGCGGTCTATGACACGCTGCTCTCCGGCACCGCGGCCGAAGCCCGCGCCGGCTTCGACCTGCTCTCGGGCGAGGCGCATGCGCAAGCCGTCAGCGTGATGATCGAGGAGAGCCGGCTGGTGCGCGACACCATCCTGGGTCGCCTGCGCGGCCCGCTGCTCACGCAACCCGGCCAGCAGGTCGCGGCTTCGTTCAGCGCCGATCTCCCCGGCCGCAAGAACGCGATCACGATGGCTGCCCCGGTCCCGCAGCCGCGCTATGCCTTCTGGGGCGAGGCTTTTGGCGGCACCGGCAACACCGACGCCGACGGCAATGCCGCCGGTCAGTCGCGTCGCACGGGCGGCGCCCTGCTCGGCGCCGACCTGATGCTCTTTGAGGCTCCCGGCTCCTCGCTGAAAGTCGGCGTCGCCGGTGGCTACAGTCAGTCGCGCTTCGATCTCGATGCCCGCCTGTCCTCCGGCAAGCTCGAGAGCGGCCATGCCGCGCTTTATGCCGGCGCCCGCTTCGGCAGCCTGCGCTTCGATGCCGGCGCCGCCTATAGCTGGTCGGAGAGCGACATCCGCCGCCAGGTCCAGATTCGCGGCTTCGGTGACCTGCTGCGCCTGCAGCGCCCGGGCTCGGTGATGCAGGGCTTCGCCGAGCTCGGCTATGGCTTTGCCTTCCAGGGCTTTGCGCTCGAACCCTTCGCACAGCTTGCCGTGATCCGCGTCAGTACCGACGCCGGCACCGAGCGTGGCGGTGTGGCGGCGCTGCGGGTGCTCTCCTCCGAGCAGACCCTCGGCTTCACCACGCTCGGCGTCAGGGCCGAGGCGCAGATCGGGACGATGCCCTTGTTCGCCCGCGCCATGCTCGGCTGGCGCCACGGCTTCGGCGAGCTCACCCCGCAGGCGAGGACGGCCTTCGCTACCGGCACCACGCCGTCCGTCGTCTTCGCCGCGCCGATCGACCGCGAGGCGCTCGTCGCCGAGGCCGGTCTCGACTGGCGCCTCTCCCAGGCCACCGCACTCGGCCTGACCTACTCCGCTGCCATCGGCGAACGCTCCCGCGATCATGCCCTCAAGGGCAGGGTCGAGATGCGGTTTTGAACGGCGATCGCAGTCCGTTTCGGGGCAATGTCCGCTTCCGACCCTTAGCGGAAGCCGTCAGGCGCCATTGAATTGCGCTCTTATTCGCCGTCCTCTGGGCGATGCACCTGCTCATCCTCGAATGCCTCATTAAGGCGGCGCAGGATGGGCCAGAGCAGCACGGCGCCTAAAATGGCCACGAACAAGTACGGCCACGAGCTGCCAAAGGTTGCCTTTCCAAGCGGGTAAATCGTCCATCCCACTAGCGGAAAAATAACGAACCAAAGCAAGGCGAACGTGCCGCATCCAAAGTCGAGGCGGTTTTCCGTTGTTGGTGGATTAGTTTCGTCGGCCACGATCTGTCCGATCAACGAGGCGTCAAGGATTGCATCTCACGCTCTCGGCGACAACTTCCGCTTCCGACCCATTGCCGACGTCAACCATGCCGAGCATACTTCGCGCATGGATGACGGCTTGAACTGGCTGATGGCGTGGTATTTTCGCCAATGCAACGGGCACTGGGAACACTTCTATGGCGTTAAAGTCGAAACGCTGGACAATCCAGGCTGGTTGCTAAGGATCGCTCTTCGCGAGACTCCGCTTCATGGCCGCAAGTTCACTCCCGTTATCCATCGAACGGCCGCGGCTGATTTGGAAGAGTGGCAACAAACAGGTGGCTGGTGGACTGCCAAGGTAGACGGAGACATGTTCGAGGCGGCCTGCGGACCGCTGGATCTAAACTCAGTCATCGCCGTGTTTCGCCAGTGGGCCGAGTCGTCGAATCATTGAAGCTAGGTGAGTCCGCTTCCGACCCATAGCAGCCCTTCCCCTCCTCTCTCCGCCAACCCAACAAAAAAGCCGGCCCGTCGGGGCCGGCTGAAGTGGTCTCGAAATTCTGACGCTCAGAACTGGTACTTGAGCGTCGCCTTCACCGTGCGGCCGGGCTCGCTGTAATAGTCGCGGGCCTGCGCCAGCACGCCGGTCGGCACATTGGTCGCGTCCCAGTACTTGCGGTCGAAGATGTTGTAGACGCCGACCTGCAATTCGAGATCGGCGATCTGCGGCAGCGGCCGCCACCAGGCCGTGGCGTTGAAGATCGCATAGCCCGGTGCCTTGAAGCCGGCATTCGAGCCGGCGATGGCGGCGACGTGGTCGCGCCGGCCGGCGATCTTGGTCGAGAGCTCGGCGCCCCAGACATCCGTGCCATAGGCGACAGCGACGATGCCCTGCACCGGCGGGATCGAGTTGAGATAGACGTGGTCGGTGGTGTTCTTGCCGCGGGTATAGGCGAACGAGCCGCGCACCAGCCAGTTCGGCGCGAAGGCATACTGCATGTTCGCCTCGACGCCGGAGATCTCGGCGCGCGGGATGTTGCGGAAGCTGGTGATGCCGCCCTGCGGGTAGAGTCCGCCGACACCCGGAGCCTGGGTCTGCACCGACTCGATGAAGTTGCGGTAGTTGGTGTGGAAATAGGTGACCGAGCCGCCGAACTGCTTGTCGCCGAAGCGGACACCGACATCGACGCCATTGCCGGTTTCCGGGCGCAGCAGCGGGTTGCCGGTGCGCAGATAGGTGCTCGGCCCGCCGAAGCGGCCATAGAGCTCGTCCGCCGTCGGGGCGCGGAAGCTCTTGGCCCATTGCGCGAAGAGCGTGACGTCCTTCACCACGGGCGCATTCTTCAGGATGTCGTATTCGAGGCGGATGCGTGGCGACCAGCCGGATTCGCTCGAGGACGGCGGCAGGCCGACCGGGCGCGAGCCGCCCAGCGAATAGGCCGGCGTCGGCTGCGGCTTCTCCTCATACCAGTCGAAGCGCATGCCCGGCGTCACGCGCAGGCGGTTGTCGAGCAGACCGATCTCGTCCTGCACATAGAGACCGACGAGGCGCCCGTCGACCTTGGGCTGGTCCGCCTGGTTGGTGAAGAGGTTGTTGCAGGTGGCGAGGGCGCCCGTAAACGAACCGGACGCCGGACGCGCCGGGCAGTTGTCGACACCGGCCGAATACTGCTCCAGCGTCGACATGCGCAGCTCGGTGCCGAAGGTCAGGCGATGCGACGCCGGCCCGGTCTGGAAGCTCTTCACGCCATAGGCATTGAAGCCATAGGCGTTCTCCTCGTTCTCGTTGTCGCGGGCATAGGGCCCGACGATGCTGGTGAAGCGATAGGCATTGACCAGGTCGTTGCGCTTCAGCCGCTGCCAGTAGAGGTTGGCATGTGCCTCGTCGAGGAAGCCGCCGGGCTGCTTGTAATCATAGGTCAGCGAGACGCGGTTGCGCTCGACATCCTCGCCCGTCTGATAGGAGCCGGGACGGAAATTGCCGGTCAGCGAGACCGTGCTCGTGCGGGTCTGGACACGGTCGGCACGCTTGAACAATTCGGCGATCAGGCCGAAGCGATGTGCCTCGCCGACCTGCTGATAGACCTTGCCGAGGAAACTGTACTGGTTGAAATCGGCCGGGTTCGGTTCGGTGCGGGTCGCGCCGATCGACTTGTCCTTGCCGCGGTTGTCGATCTCGTGGCCATCGCGGAAGCCTCCCTGCAGCAGCACCGAGGTGTTGCCCATGCGGGCGGCAGCGGCGGCGCTGCCGAACCAGGCCCGGTCGGTGCTGTCATAGCCGGTCTTGGCGAGCGCGCCATAGGAACGGCCATTGCGGATGATGTCTTCCGGATCGAGCGTGCGGACCGCCAGTGCGCCGCCGAGCACGCCGCCGCCCAGCGTGGCACCGCCGCTGCCGCCACGCAGCAGGTCGAGCGAGGACAGTGAATCGAAATCGAAGGCGGTGCCGATGCCGCGACCGTTGACGCGGGTATCGGTCCGGAAGGGCTGGCGGACGCCATCGATCGTCGTCAGCACGCGCGCGCCGTCCAGGCCGCGGATGTTCAGCGAGTTGGTCTGCCGGCTGAAGCTGATGCCGGCCTCGACCCGGTTGGAGAGGTCGGTCAGGCTCTGGATCTGCTGCCGGTCGAGTTCCGCGCGGGTCGTCGTCGTGGTCGTCGGCCCCTGCAGCAGCGGTGATGTCTGCCCCTCGCCCTGGACCGTGATCTGGTCGAGCACGACCTGGTCGGAATTGGCGGGCGGAGCAGGATTGCGTTGCTGTTGCGCCAGCGCCGGCGAAGCCGCCAGAATCAAGACGCCAAGCGCCACGCCGTAGCGCAGCCTGCTGCAATCAGTCCCCATCGCCCTCATCCTGTCGCTGAGAAGCAATTCGTCTTGCAAAGTCGAACTGCTCTTTATATTGCTTGAAAACTAGGCCTTATGCCTTACTTTCACCATCAGCGGTTATTAAAGTGTAATTTAACTGTCAATAGACTCTCGCTTAGATGACAAATTACTTAGTTATTGGAATTTCAAACTAAGTTTATCATTCATCTAAACTAAAGCTCGTTTCGGCCGAGGGCGGCGTTCATCGGCCGCCTCGCAAAGCTGTGATGGCCTCGCTCCCGCCGCACTCGTGGTCGTGTATTGCGGTGCGAAAACCGGCAGGCATCATCGCCTCGTCACAGGCACGGACCATTCTTCATGCTCGACCGCCGGAGATGGCTGATGGGTTCAGGCGCGCTGGCAGCGAGTGTCGCCGGCGGGGCACTGCCTGTCCGCGCCGCCGAACCCGACGTGATCGTGATCGGCGCCGGCGCTGCCGGCATCGCCGCGGCGAAGCAGCTCCGGGCTGCCGGCCGCCAGGCCATCGTGCTGGAGGCTCGCGGCCGTCTCGGCGGGCGTACCTTCACCGATTCCTCGCTCGGCCCGTCCTTCGACGCCGGCGCGATGTTCATCCATTGGGCCGAGCGCAATCCCTGGACCGAGATCGCCCGCGAGCTCGGCGTCCAGACCCCGAACGAGAGCTGGGGCGGCGGTTTCCAGCTCTTCCAGAATGGCAAGCCGATGCCGGCCGGCGATCGCGCTCGCCGCCGCGGCGCCTTCGGCGAGATAGACCGGCGGCTCGAGACCACCGACCTGCAGGCGCGCGACCTCTCGGTCGCCGACTTGCTCAGCGATCTCGGGCCGGACCTCGCGCCCGTCGCTTCCTCCGGCCTGCTGCTCTCGATCGGCGAAGAATCCTCCCGCATCTCGGCGCGCGACTATCAACGGCTCTGGTCGGGCGAGGACTATGTCGTGCCGAGTGGCTACGGCAATCTCGTCGCCCGCTACGGCGCGGGCCTCGACATCCGCCTGAACCAGCAGGTCACTGCGATCGACTGGAGTGGCCCCGGCATCGCCGTCACCACCCCCTCGGGAACGCTCAAGGCCCGCGCCTGCATCGTCACCGTCCCGGTCGGCGTATTGAAATCGGGCGCGATCCGCTTCAAGCCGGAGCTCCCCACCCGCAGCCGCGATGCGCTCGCCGGCATCGGCATGGGCGCGCTGACCAAGATCGCGCTCAAGGTCGAAGGCGACCGCTTCGGCATCACGCCGGGCACAACCTATTTCGAGGCCGGCACGGGCAGCCGGCTGATCAGCTTCGAGTTCTTCGCCGACGATCGCGACCTCGTCATCGGCTATTGCGGCGGCGATTTCGCCCGCGATCTCTCGACGGCTGGCGCCGATGCCGCGCGCGAGCAGGTGGTCGACCTGCTCGCCGCGATGGTCGGGACCGAGTTCCGCAAGGCGGCCGGCCCGGTCTCCTTCCCGGCCTGGTGGACCGACCCGTTCTCGCACGGCTCCTATTCCGTCTGCCTGCCGGGCCATGCCGCCGCACGCGATATTCTCGCCGAGCCGATCGGCGGCAAGCTCTGGCTCGCCGGCGAGGCGACTGCCGGCGGTGGCGCGATGACCGCGGGCGGCGCGACCCTTGCCGGCCGCACCGCAGCGGCAGCCGTGGCGCGCCTCAAGGTCTAGGATATTCCGAGAGCCGAGATCGGCTCTGGCACGGACAAGGCTTGCCCGACCCGCCCAGTCTTTGCCACCATGGCGGCGCTGGGGATCGATGCGGAGCCTGATGATGCGCCTGTCGCTCATTCTCGCCGGTATGCTGCTGGCCTCCCCGGCATTCGCCGCCGGACCTTACGCAAAGTTCTCGCTCGGCAACTGGGCCGGTGGCGCCTTCACCAACAACGACACCGGCGCATTCTCGCATTGTGCGGTCTCGGCGAGCTACAAGAGCGGCGTCACCATGCACGCCTCGCTCAACAGCAATTACGGCTGGAATCTCGGCTTCTCGAACCGGGCCTGGGGGCTTAAGCCCGGCTCCGAGGTGCCGATGGAAATGGTCTTCGACCGCAATGATACGGTCCGGATCAACGCCAAGGCGGTGCAGCCGCAACTGGTCGTCGTGGTAATGCCGGCGAACTCGAACATCGTCCGCGCCTTCCGCGGCGCCGAGTTCCTCGAAGCCAACATGCTGGGCGCGCGCTACACCTTCCGCCTGACCTCGACCGCCGAGATCATGCCGGCGTTGCTCGACTGCGTGAAGGCGAACGCCAATCTGAAGGTCGCGCCCGGCACGCCTGGCCCCGCACCGGGCAGCGGCACGACGACGGCTGCCGCCACCGACCCGGCGATCCAACTCGAGGCGGTGACGCTCGCGACGAATTTCCTGCTCAAGACGCAACTGCCCGAGCCGAAGGTGCTGAGCGGTGCGGAAGCGCCGTCCAGCCTCGGCGGCAACGGCGCCGGCTGGCAGGCCAAGGGCGCGACCGGCCTTGTACGCGTCCTTTCCAATCCCAACCAGAAGGATGTCGACGTCGCCGCCATGGTCTCCGCTGCCGATGCCCGCGGCTGCCAGGGCAGGTTCGCCTCCGGCCGGACCACCGATACGGTCGACGGCGCCAGCGTTTTGCGCGGCTTCTCTTCCTGCGAGAATGGCGGCGATGCCCGCTATTCCGAGTTCTATGTGCTGCCACGCAAGCAGGGCGGCTTCGTGATGTTCTCGGTGGTGACCTCCGGTGACGGCTCGCTGCACCAGCAGCGCCGTACTGATTTCCAGAAGGCGGCGCTGACCTCGGTGCAGTGACCTTTGTTCAGAGATCGCGTTCCCAGTTCTGCCCGACCAGGTCCTTGCCGAAGGAATGGTGCTGCTCCTCCGCCACCAGCCTGAAGCCTTCGGCGATATAGATGGCGCGGGCTGCGTGCAGGATGTCGTTTGTCCAGAGCGTCATGCGGCGATAACCGGCGGCGCCGGCGAAAGCGATCGCCTCCCTCACCAGGCGCTTGCCGAGGCCAAGCCCCTGCGCCCGCGTCTCGACCAGCACGAGCCGCAGCTTCGCCACCTCCTGGCTCTCCTGCACGACGAAAGCCGAGCCGACCGGCTCGCCATCGAGCTCGGCGATGAAGCAGCGCTCCTGCCCGGGCCTGAACTCGCGCAGGAACTTCGCCGCGATCTCGGCGACCAGCGCCTCGAATGTGACGTCCCAGCCATAGACCTCGAAATAGAGCCGGCCATGGGCCGAGATCACCCAGCCGATATCGCCGGGGCGGTGCTCGCGAATGCTCGTCGAAGGCTGCGGGCTGGCGGCGCCCGACAGCAGCGTCTGCGCCCGCTCCAGCGCGCAGACGAGGCTTGCCTGTTCGCCCGTGCCCAAGCGCGACAGGATCGTGTCGGCCTGCCGGCGAGAGGCATCGTCGAGCGGCACGAAGGCCTCGTGGCCCACTCTCGTCAGCCTGAGCTCATAGGCCCGGCCATCTCCTTCCGCCCGCGCCCGCGCCAGCCAACCGAGTTCCATGAAACGCTTGAGCAGCCGCGAGAGATAGGCCGGGTCGAGCCCAAGCTCGCGTGCCAGCTCGCCCGCCCGCCAACCATCGCGCTGCGCCAGTTCATAGAGCACGCGCCCCTCGGTCAGCCCGAAGCCGGAACCGTGCAGGTCTCCACCCAGAGCCCCGATGAAGCGGGTGTGGAAGCGGCCGAAACTGCGGATCGCCGCAATGGCGGGCGTGTCGACGATGGACATGGCTGGCCTCCTCATCCTGCGGTGAGAAATGCCATTTAATGGACAGAGTCAACTAAATTATCAAACGGCCCGAAGCAAAGCGTTCACCGCTCCTTAACGCGCTAGGCGCCCAATCGAAGGCTTGGCGGACGGGGTATGAATGCGATGCGGGTCGATCTTCTGGCCGGAGCCGGCTATGCCGCGCCGGTGCTGTCCTTGCGAACCCCGACCATCCTTGTCTTCGATTCCGGCCTCGGCGGCTTGACCGTGCTGCGCGAAGTCATGCGCCAGCGCCCGGATGCCGACATCGTCTATGCCGCCGACGACGCCGCCTTCCCCTATGGCCGCCTCGACGAGCCGGCGCTGGTCGCACGCGTGCTCCAGGTGATGGAGCGCCTGGTCGAGCGCTTCCATCCCGATCTCGTCGTCATCGCCTGCAACACCGCCTCGACCCTGGTACTGCCGGCGTTGCGAGCCCGCTTCGCCATCCCCTTCGTCGGCACCGTGCCGGCGGTGAAGTCGGCGGCCGAGCGCACCCGCAGCCGCCTGATCACTGTGCTGGCGACACCCGGCACCGTCGCCCGCGACTACACCCACGACCTGATCGAGCACTATGCCGCCGGCTGCGAGGTCACTTTGGTCGGCGCCCGCAATCTCGCCGGCCTGGCGGAAGCGGCATTGAAGGGCGAGCTGGTCGACGATGCCGCGATCGCCGCCGAGATCGCGCCCTGCTTCGTCACCCATGACGGCCGGCGCACCGACACGGTCGCGCTCGCCTGCACGCACTACCCGCTGCTGCTGGCGCGCCTGCAGCGGCTGGCGCCCTGGCCAGTGGACTGGATCGACCCTGCGCCGGCGATCGCGCGGCGCACGGCGCAACTGCTCGGGCCGGCCCTGCCCCGCCCCGATCACGCCTCGACCGTCGCTGTCTTCACCGACGGCACCAGCCTCTCCGGCCCGGCGCATATCGCGATCGCCGGTTTCGGCCTGGCGCGGATCGAGACCGAGCCGCTGCCGCTCGCAATCTGACCATAATCTGGAACTGTTCTTATCTGGAGACGTTACCGACGTCACCACTGTCCCACGAGGGAGGACAAGATGAGAAAGCTGATCTTCGCCATCGCCCTGGCCTGCGGCGCCCTGCTGCTCGGCCCCGGCCTGAGCGGTGAGGCCCAGGCCAGGCCGAAAGGCTGGCACGGGCACAAGGGCCATCATTACGGCCACAGCTATGGCCCGCGCCGGCACCATGGCTGGAACCGCGGCCGGCATCTCGGCTGGTACAAGCACCCGCATCATCGCCGCGGCGCCTATTGGCGCTACTGAGCATTTTTGACCGAAGCGGGCACCGATTCGCGTGAAGAAACCGCGATAAATCAAAGAACCGGAGCATTTCCGCGCTTCAGAGGAACGCCGAAATGCTCTGGACGCGTACGCCAAGCTGTCACAAATCCTACGGCGATGGCCGAAGCGATCGCACAGAACAGCGCAAGGCCCTTCGGCTACTCTCAGACGATCACGCAGAGCCACAGCATAGCCGAAGGCGCGTTTGGTCGTCGGCTCCCTGCGCGCTCGCATCGCTGGAGAGCTGCCTTGACCGCTGACGACATCGTCCTGCTCGACCCGCGGGAAGAGCATACTCTGCTTCCCGGCCCGATCGACGGCTTGCCCTTGTTCTTGCGCCATCTGCCGGCGCCGGTGACGACAGTCTCGCCCCGCCGCGCGGTGCTCTACATCCATGGCGCGACCTTCCCTTCGGCGCTCTCGATCGCCCATCGCTTCGACGGCCGCTCCTGGCGCGACGCGCTCTGCGAGGCCGGCTTCGACGTCTGGGGCCTGGACTTCTACGGCTACGGCCATTCCGGGCGCTATCCGGCGATGGACGAGCCGGCGACCGCCAATCCGCCGCTCGGCACGACCGAGGGCGCTGCACGGCAAATCGAGGCAGCCGCCCGCTTCATCCTCGGCCACTCGGGTCTCGATCGGCTGTCGCTGATCGCCCATTCCTGGGGCTCATTGCCGGCCTGCCGCTTCGCCGGCGCGCATCCCGATCTGGTCGATCGCCTCGTCCTGTTCGGGCCGATCGCGCAGCGCGAGCCGTCGGGCAACGCAGCCTCGCCCGCCTTGCCGGCCTGGCGGCTGATCACGCTCGACGATCAATGGCGCCGCTTCACCGAGGACGTTCCGGCCGGCGCCGAGCCGGTTCTGTCGCGCCGGCATTTCGTGGACTGGGGCGAATCCTATCTCGACAGCGATCCGCAAGCGCGCTTGCGCGAGCCCATCAGCGTCAGGACGCCCGCCGGCCCAACTGCCGATATCGGCAGGGCCTGGCAAGGCGCGCTGCCTTACGATCCGGCGGCGATCCGCGCGCCCGTCGCGATCATCCGCGGCGAATGGGACAGCCTGACCACCGATGCCGATGCGCGCTGGCTCTTCGGCGCCTTCAACTCCTCGCCACTGAAGCGCGATATCAAGATCAGCCGCGGCACCCATCTGATGCATCTGGAGACGATGCGCCTTGCCCTCTGGCAGGACAGCATCGCCTTCCTTACCGGCGCCGACGCGCCCGCTTGAGCCGACGGAGAAACCGATGTTTTCCGTGATCTTCGAAGTCCTTCCGCATACCAACCGCAAGGACGAGTATCTCGCGCTCGGCAAGCAGTTGAAGCCGATCCTCGAAAGCATCGACGGCTTCATCGACAATGAGCGCTTCGAAAGCCGGACGCGGCCCGGCTGGGTGCTGTCACATTCGTCCTGGCACGACGAGAAATCGCTGGTCCGCTGGCGCGCCCAGGGCGAGCACCACACCGTACAGCGCAAGGGGCGCGACGAGGTGTTCGAGGATTATCACCTGCGCATCGGCGAGATGATCCACGACAGTGCTTCACCAGCCATCTCATCGGGCAGCCAGCACCTCGACGAAACCGAAACCGGCATCGCCAAGGTCGCGAGCTTCACCGAGATCACGCCGCAGGATGGAATCGATCTCGGCGAGCGACCGGGCGAGCTCTTCGCGCAGATCGGCCTGATGAGCTTGCCTGGCCTGGTCGAGCACGATCTCTTCGCCAGCATCTACAATCCCGGCAAGCTCGCTTTGCTCGCCTCCTGGCGCGATGCCGACGTGGCCAAGGACTTCATGCCGAAGCCGGTCGCGAGCGTGGCCGCGCTACGGCACCGGACGGTGCGGATCATCCGCGACTATGGCCGTTTCGACAGACGCGAGGCGCCGCAATATTTTCCGCCGGTGAGCCGCTGAGCGGCTCTGGACGACAGAAATCTGCCGTTCGGGTTTGACAAATCGCGCCGGCAGTGCTTGTAAGCCGGCGTCGCGCGGCTCCTCACGGGGCCGCGTGGCTTTTTCCGCACCCGTGATCCGCTTCTCTTCGGAGGCCGGATCTGTCGCCCCGGAGACGGGGAGAAGGAGGGCGCGGTCCTCAACTCGCGAACCATAGAGGACACGCGACATGTCGAAGCGCCATGAGGCGAAGTACAAGATTGACCGCCGTCTCGGTCAGAACATCTGGGGCCGCCCGAAGTCCCCAGTCAACCGCCGCGAATACGGCCCCGGCCAGCACGGCCAGCGCCGCAAGGGCAAGCCGTCCGACTTCGGCACCCAGCTGCGCGCCAAGCAGAAGCTGAAGGGCTATTACGGCTCGATCTCCGAGAAGCAGTTCCGCCGCTACTACGCCGAGGCGATCCGCTTGAAGGGCGACTCGGGCGAGAACCTGGTCGGCCTGCTCGAGCGCCGCCTCGACGCGGTGATCTACCGCGCCAAGTTCGTCCCGACCGTGTTCGCCGCCCGCCAGTTCATCAACCACGGCCACATCACCGTGAACGGCAAGCGCGTCAACATCGCCTCGTATCAGGTCAAGCCGGGCGACGTGATCGCGATCAAGGAGAGCTCGCGCCAGCTCGCCATCGTGATCGAGTCGGCCGCCCTCGCCGAGCGCGACGTGCCTGATTACATCGACGCCGACCACACCAAGTCGACCGCCACCTACACCCGCACCCCGACCCTGACGGACGTGCCCTACGCGGTGCAGATGGAACCGAACCTGGTCATCGAGTTCTACTCGCGCTGATCTGAAATCTCAGCCGGAGCGCGCCAGCCTCTGGCAAGTTTCATGGAAAGGGCGGTCCGTGAGGGCCGCCCTTTTTGCTGGGCACATGCTTGCCCACCTGGCCGTTGAAGCTTTGCTCCAGCCCGCCAATTCGTTCTTCACCCACTTGAGTAGCGCCACCTGCTGCCCGCCCCTAAGCGTGAGTTCAGGGCTCTCTCGGCTCAGCCCATTTCCAAGTTGATTAGCCCTGTTGTGGAGAACGAGGCGCGGGGGACCTCAAGGCGTTCGCAAGGCTTTCCGACACCGGGCCGCCCTTGTAACGCCCCTCCGCTTTCGCCTTGGCCTGCCCCTGAGCCTGCCTGCGGCGGCGGTCCTCGTAGTCCTTGCGGGCGATGGCGGCGAGCATATCCAGCATCATCGCGTTGATGGCGTCGAACATCCGCAGCGTGAACTCATCGGCCTTCGGGTCCGCCATGGCCCAGCTTGTGGGTAGGTCCAGCACCACGACACGGACCCGCCGGGAGGCCAGCTCTGCCTTGAGCTTGGACCAGTCCTCAGCATTCAGACGGGACAGGCGGTCCGCTGACACGATCCTGTCGGAGATTGCGTTTCCCATGGTAGTTTAAGCGACCGCCAACACGAGGGGCCAATGCCATGCTTTTCGCTGTTCTCCTTCGCGACAACCCCGAGCGCCTGCATCTTCGGCAAGCTCATGTTGACGAGCATCTCGACTATGTGGCTGCTCAGGGCACCAAGGTTCTCGCGGGTGGCGCTCTACGTCCCAAGCCCGAGGACGCACCTCAGGGTGCGCTTTGGCTCGTGAACGCCGAGAACAAGGAAGCCGCTCAGGTCATCATCGAAGGCGATCCGTTCTTCAAGTTGGGTCTGCGGCAATCGGTGGACATATATCACTGGTCAAAGGGTGTCTGGTCAGAGCCGTTTGCGCAGTGCATGAGTGCTCTCGAAGGCACCTGACGGGCGCATTAAGAGCGCACTCTGCGAGGCCATACAGTCGTTGCAGGTCTTGGTGGGCATACCAAAGTGACCGGCGGCAAGCGGTAAGTGCATTGCGGGAGGAGGCTAGAACGGCCGGCGGTGTGGGCAGCTAGGAACGTACGGCGGCGTTCGTCACGGGCATGCACGGTGCCCCCTCACCACAGCAAAGAGGCATTTAGGAGCGGAGGGCGGCTACCCTCTCCGCCGGCTCGTTGATCGTGCCACCCCGGAGGCTCTCAACGGTTCCCGAGCGGGCGAAATGCGGAAGCGGTAGGGGCATGGGGGAACCTGCCGTCGCGCTATCCGTGGGAACCATCTCAGATTTTTGAGCCAAATATCGGGAACCTATGCTGCCTTAAGCGGAGACAAAATCGAGTTCTACTCGCGCTGATTACGGCTGCCGGGGTGGTTCGCCACTCCGTTTCGAGCCTGTTTCAGGAGAGGGCCTTGCCCTCTCCTTTTTTATTGCCCGGCGCTACCGGCGAGTTCGCCCCAAGCCGGGTGGCCGGCCGGGTCCTGCGTCCAGAAGGCGATGTCGTCGAACAGGATCGTCTGGCTGACGTCGGGCAGCGCGTCGCGGTAGATTCCGAAGCGCGGCTGCGTGTCGATGAAAGGCTTGCCGTCTTTGGTCGTGCCATAGCGCGGATAACCGAGTACGCCGCGGAACTCCGGGCAGGCGCGCCCGTCGAGCCAAAGCCTGAGGCGGCTCTCGCCGGCCTGCTGGCTCGGCCGGATCATGACGTTGACGCGGTGCCAGCGGTCCGGCTCGACCGGCCAGTCGCCACAGAACTGAGCCTGACCGACGCTGTCCCCGCAGGTCTCGGTCCCCGCGGTCTTGGCCCGGAACACCGGCCTGCCATTGTCGGAATCGACCTCGATCTTGAATAGCGGGTTGGCGGCGTCGCAGATTTCCTCTCCGCCCCGGCCCTTCTCGTAGCGCAGATCGATGTTCTGCTTGATCTGCTGGATCACCGTGCGGTTGCGCCGCGGCGCCCACGGGCTCTCGACCCGGAAGCGGAAGCTGTACCAAGTCGTGGAGTCGAAGCGGATCAGCTCCGCGGTCATCTGGACTTCCGACCGCTCGGTCGGCGTCGAGCCGGGATTCGGGTCGTAGGCGTCGCCGGGCTTCACCGTGATGGCGAACGCCGGCCGCTCCTGCCCTGCCCGCTCGCCGTCGACGCAGCGGATGCGATCGGCCCGCACCGCCTTGTCGAGCTGGCCCGAGATCTTCCAGTCCCTGGAGCTCAGGCAACCGGTCGCGAAACTCGTCTGGAAAACGGGTGCCGGACCATCTGCGAGACCGGCGCCTGGAGCGAAAGCCAGCCCGAAGAGAAGCGTCGCAGCGACGAGACTGCGGTCCTGCGCGATAGACTTCATCCGGTCTCCCCCTAGCTTGGGGAGACCTTATCGTTGTTCGCACGGCGATCAATCACCGGACATCGCGATGTCCGGCGAAGCCCGGAGCGCGCTGGCCCCAGGCGGCGAACGCTCAGTTACAGACGCGAACCGGGCGGTAGCCGACGAAATCGCCCCAATCGTCATAGACGGCCTGGCGCTCGCGCCAGCAGCGACGCTGGACCACGACCGGCTCTTCATCCTCGACATAGGTCGGCGCCGGCGCGGCATAGGCCCTGCTGCCAGCTCCGGCGGCAAGGGCGCCACCCAGAATCGCGCCGGCAGCGAGCCCGCCGATGATCGCCGTCTTGCGGCCATCGCGCGCCTCGGCCGCCGTCGGGGCGGCAATCAGGGTCGTGGCTGCCAGGCAGCCGGCGATCAACAGACCGCAGATCGATTTTGCGTCACGCATGCAAGCGTCTCCGTCCTTGAAAGGTGGGCCCCGCTTCACCCAAGAATAGGTCACGAATACGGCATCGACCTTTACAAAGCCTTCACCAACCCAGTCTGGGCCTGGATGTGGCCATGACGCTCAATCGCTGGTGCTACTCTCCCAGGTCGCGTGGGTGACGCCGGCCAGACGCTCGATCCGCTCGACCACGGCATCGAGCTCCTTGCGCTCGACGGCCGTGCTGATCAGCGTCGCGACGATCTCGATCGCCTCCTCGCCGCGCTCCACTGTCTTGATGTCGCCGACCGGGTAGTTGGCCTGCTCGAGCAGCTCGACCGTCTTCTCGCGCACCGAGGGCAGCGCCTCCGCATCGGTGGTGACGACGACCTCATAGGTCGCCTCCGAGGCCTTCTCGTTGATCGGGATGCGGTTGATCGCGTTGACCAGCGGCCGCAGCAAGGTGTTGCCGGCGATGACGAAGACCGTCACCAGCGCGCCCTCGGCCACCATGTCGGCGCCGGTACAGGCGCCGACCGCAGCCGCGCACCAGAGCGTCGCCGCGGTATTGAGGCCACGGACGTTCATGCCCTCCTTCATGATCACGCCGGCGCCGAGGAAGCCGATGCCGGAGACGACATAGGCGATCACACGAATCGCGCCGTCGGCGCCGGCCAGCCGCATCGCGAGATCGACGAAGGCAGCCGCACCGACCGCGACCAGCACCGTGGTGCGCAGGCCCGCCGTCCGCTGGCGATATTGCCGCTCGGCCCCGATCAGCGCGCCGAGCACGAAGGCCGCCAGCAGGCTGACGAGCGAATCGAGGAAGGGATAGAGCTCGAAAGTCTGGATGAAGCGCATGCGCCTGCCCTCGCGATGACGGCGGCGCGCTTCCGATCGCCGCGACTCCGCCGCCTATAACGGGCGGGATGCGACAGTTCAATGAAGGGGAGCCAAGCTCTCCGGCAGGCCCGATCCGCCGCAGCTGCGACCGTTGATTCAGCCTCTCAGCCGGATGCGGCAAGACACTCGCAAAACTCGCAAAATCGGCAGGCTGGATCGACGCTCTGCGTACTCTGCATGTGCCATGACGCTGCGTCGCGACTCAGGTTAACATCGTCGTCCCGCCACAGGGATCATCCCGCCATGAAGACGTTCATCCTCGCTGCCCTCGCCGTCGGCCTGTCGAGCGCCGCCTTCGCCCAGAGCCCGAGCTGCAATGCCCAGGCTGCCGAGAAGAAGCTCGCCGGCGCCGCCAAGACCAGCTTCGTCACCAAATGCGAGAAGGACGCCGGCGCAGCCTGCGACAAGCAGGCGGCCGACAAGAAGCTGTCGGGCGCCGCCAAGTCCAGCTTCACGACGAAATGCGTCAAGGACGCCGTGGGTACCTGAGGTCCTTCGGACGCTGGCCTCCAAAAAGAAGGGCGGCCCTGACGGGCCGCCCTTTTTCGTTCGATATCCGAAATCAGCCGCGATCGTCGTCGTCATGGCCGCGATCGCGCCAGCGGCGTGGGCCACGGTCGTCATCGCCATAGCGGCCGCGATCATCGCCGCGGCCATGCCATTCCTGCCAGCGCTCGCGCATCTGCATCATCCGGCCGCGGCCATCGGCCATGGCCTGGCGCACGGTCCGGCGCGCCACGGTCTTCTGCTCGTCGGAGAGCGTGGTCCACAGCGGGCGGACCGCGTCGGCCATCTCCTTGCTGCGGGTCGCGCGCTCGGCCTGGCGGTTCGCCATCATGTCGAGCCGCTCCATGATGTCGGCGTCGCGGAAGCTCTCGCGCTGGTCGCGCATCTTGGCGAAGGTCTCGCGGCGCTGCTCGGCATTGCGCTTGATCAGCGCTTCCAGCTTCTCGAAGGCCGGCACCTGCTCGGGCTTGAGCTTGAGGTCGGTGCGCAGCTGCGCCAGGCGCTCGTTCAGCCGCGCGGTCGCCTGCTCGGCCCGGCGCTGGCGCCACTCCTCGCGCCGGTCGGTACGGTCGCCGCGATCGGCCCTGTCGCCGCGTGGCTCGCCGCGCTCCTGCCCCGGCGGGTTGCTGCCCGGCGCAGGCGGAATCGGCTGCGGCTGTGCGATCGCCAGGGTCGCCGCGACGACCGCGGCGCTGGAGGCGACGATGAGGGCGATACGTTTCATGCGAGGTCTCCGTCTGTTCCGGTCGATACAGTTCGCTGGCGGGTCTCGAAGCCGGGTCGCGATGGGGCAACAGTGCCCGCGCTGCCGTGACCCAGCCATGGCGCGATGATGAAAAGATCGTAATGTCGGGACGACGCGCCGGCGAGCGCGAAGTTCCACCGGATCGTCCGCTGCCTATGCGTAATCTCATCACTGATGTTCGTGGCATCGTCGTCGGCAATGCCGAAGATGCGGCTGCCGCGACCGGCGTCACCGTCGCCCTGTTCGAGCGGCCGAGCATCGCCTCCGTCGCCGTGCTCGGCGGCGCGCCCGGCACGCGCGACACCGCGCTGCTCGAGCCGGGCATGACGGTCGAGCATGTCGACGGCATCGTCCTCTCCGGCGGCTCGATCTGGGGCCTCTCCGCCGCCGACGGCGCCCTGAGCTGGCTGGCGCGAGAAGGACGAGGTTTCCCGATCGCCGGCTATCGCGTGCCGATCGTGCCGCAGGCGATCCTGTTCGACCTCGCCAATGGCGGCGACAAGCCCTTCGCTCGCGGCGAGGGCGAGGCGCCCTATCGTGCGCTCGCGGAAAGAGCCAGCGCTACCGCCGCGGCGGAATTCGCGCTCGGCAGCGTCGGCGCCGGCTTGGGCGCGACCACGGCCAATCTCAAGGGCGGGCTCGGCTCGGCCAGCGCGAGGGCAGCGACCGGCCAGGTCGTCGGTGCGCTCGTCGCGGTCAACGCCGTCGGTACGGCGACGATCGGCGATAGCCCGCATTTCTGGGCGGCGCCTTACGAGCGGGACGGCGAATTCGGCGGCCGCGGCTGGCCCGCGGCGATCCCGCCGGAGGATCTGACCTTGCGCTTCAAGGGCGGCCCCGGCGCCAACACCACCATCGCCCTGGTGGCGACCGACGCGGTGCTGACCAAGGCGCAGGCCAAGCGCATGGCACTCTGCGCCCATGACGGGTTGGCGCGAGCATTGCGACCGGTCCACGCCCCGCTCGACGGCGACGTCGTCTTCGCCACCGCGACCGGCCATAGCGGCGCCCCATCCGACGCCTTTGCCCTGACCGAGCTCTGCGCCACCGCCGCCGACGTGCTGGCGCGCGCCGTGGCGCGGGCGGTATATTCAGCCAGCGCCCTGCCTTTCCCGGGCACCAAGCCGGCCTGGCGCGACAGGTTCGGTGCATAGGCGCTCCGCCTGGAGCCGCTGCAACACGAGGGAGCGAAGCGATGGCCACCGTCCGCTATTTCGTGACCGATGTCGACGAGGCGGCAAGATTCTACGTCGACCGGCTCGGCTTTGCGCTGAAGCAGCAATTCGGGCCGGCCATGGCGATCCTCGAGCGTCGCGACCTCAAGCTCTGGCTGGCCGGTCCCGGCGCCTCGGCCTCGCGGGCGATGCCGGATGTAGGCAAACCCATTCCCGGCGGCTGGAACCGCTTCGTCATCGAAGTCGAGGATTTGGTGGGGTTCGTCGAGGCCCTGCGTCGCAAGAGCGTGCCCTTCCGCAACGAGATCGTGGTCGGCCCGGGCGGCAAGCAGATCCTGTGCGAGGATCCGTCGGGCAATGTGATCGAGCTGTTCGAGCCGGCCTGAGAGCCTCGCTTCCCCTTACCCCAAATGAAAACGGGAGGGCTTTCGCCCTCCCGTCTGTTCTCACCGGTTGTCGGCCTGCGAGCGGACGGCGAGCCGCCCTTGCCGCGAGATCCGGTAAGGGCCGCCCTCACGTGACTCGATCAGCCGTTTCCGCCGGAGCCCGGCGAAGATGGCGAGCGTGCAATCGCTCAGGACGTGGCCTTCATGGGTGAAGCAGTCGATGTGATGAATGCGGCCGTCCTCGCCGCGAAGATGGCGGATCTGTCCGCCACGGGCCAGCACGTGCAGCACGCCCCGCGAAATGTTCATGATTGAAGAGCCTGTGCATGGAACCATGACAAGCGCAGCAGTGAAGGCGGGCCGCTCGGCCTCGTCTTTCACCCGGCGCTGGATCAGGTCTCGCCGCAGCGAAACCTCACCGGGTTCCCACAGTCTCCAACATAAAACCCTCTTGCGGATCGCGCGAACGCTCAGCGTCCGGGGACGAGGCGTTTAAGTGAGCACCTTCCCCGCGTCAATGCCGCGCGTGCCGTTCAAGCCCGTTTCGCGCCCGCCATCGGATGCGCTATGACGCCGGCATGTCGACCGATGATTTTCTCGCCCGCTTCGGCGCCGCCGGCCAGCGCCAGCCCGATCCCGTCGCCGCCGCCCAGCAGGCGATGCGCAACCCGCTGCCCAAGCGCTTCTACGAGAAGGCTGATGTGCTGGAGCGCGACGGGCTGTTCCATGTCGCGCTCGACGGACGCACCGCCCGCACCCCGGCACGCAAGCCGCTCGCCGTGACCTCCCGCATTGTCGCCGACGCGCTCGCGGCCGAATGGGATGCCCAGATCGGTGAGATCGACCCGGCCCGCATGCCGCTGACCCGGCTGGTCAATTCGGCGCTCGACGGCGTCGCCGACCAGCACGAGGCCGTCCGCGCCGAGATCGTCCGCTATGCCGGCAGCGATGCGCTCTGCTACCGCGCCGGCGAGCCGGAAGCGCTGGTCGAGCGGCAGGATGCGGTCTGGAATCCGCTGATCGCGGCGCTCGAAGAGCGGATCGGCGGCCGTTTCGTCATGGCGCAGGGCGTGATCTTCGCCGAGCAGCCGAAGACCGTGCTGGATGCGGTGAACAAGCGCGTCGCCTTGATCACCTCCCCGGTCGCGCTCGCCGGCGCCCATAACGTCATGACCCTGACCGGCTCGACGATTCTGATGCTGGCGCTGGCCGAGGGCCTGATCGACGCCGAGGCGGCCTGGGCCGCCGCCCATCTCGACGAGGATTACCAGATCGGGATCTGGGGGCAGGACGAGGAGGCGGCCGAGCGCCGCGCCATCCGCCGCGAGGAATACGACGCCGCGGTATTGCTGCTGATGCAGGGCTAGAGGCGATGATCCCGGGCGCGCCCAAGGCCGATAACCCGGAAGATTACATCGCCCAGCTCGACGGCTGGCAGCTCGCCACGGTCGAGGCCCTGCGCGCCGCGGTGAAGGCCGCCGCCCCGCTCGACGAGCGGATCAAGTGGACGCATCTGGTCTATTTCTCGAACGGGCCGGTGCTGCTGATCCGGGCTGAAGCCGCGCGCGTGCTCTTCGGCTTCTGGCGCGGCAAGCGCCTGCGCCATATCGAGCCGCGGCTGAAGCCGGGCGGCAAGTTCGAGCTCGCCACCATGGTCCTGCGCGAGGGCGACGCGGTCGACGCCACCATCGCAACCGAACTGGTAAGCGCCGCGGTCGCGCTCAACCGCGAGATCGGCGATCCCAGCAAGCCGAGCGGGTGACTAGGCCGCCATCGGCGCCTTGGTCAGCACGCGGTCGATCAGCCCCCACTCCTTGCCTTCTTCGGCGGTCATGAAGCGGTCGCGATCGAGCGTGCGCTCAACCTCCTCTTCCGAGCGCCCGCAATGCTCGGCATAGAGCCGGATCATCCGGCGCTTGGTCTTCTGGATCTCCTCGGCATGGATCAGGATGTCCGAGGCCTGCCCCTGCGCACCGCCGAGCGGCTGGTGGACATGCAGGCTCGCATTGGGCAGCGCCGCGCGCTCGCCCGGCTCGCCCGCCATCAGCAGGAAGGAGCCCATCGAGCGGGCCGTGCCCATGCAGAGCGTATGCACGGGCGAGCGGATGTATTGCATCGTGTCGTAGATCGCGAGGCCGCTGGTCACCACGCCGCCCGGCGAGTTGATGTAGAAATGGACCGGCCGCTTCGGGTTCTCGGCCTCCAGGAACAGCAATTGCGCGCAGACCAGCGCGGCGCTGACATCATTGACCTCGCCGTTCAGGAAGATGATCCGCTCGCGCAGCAGGCGCGAATAGATGTCGAAGGAGCGTTCCCCGCGGGTCGACTGTTCGACGACCATGGGGACGAGCTGCATCGTGCCGTGCATCGACGACCTCCTCAGTTCAACAATGTTGGTGGACTGGCTTGCGAGCCGCGTCAGGCGGCGCGCAGCATCAGCGGCTGGTTGCTATTCGCGGGGGCCGGCCGTTGCTCGGCGAGCCTAGCATCGCTCAGACTATGGATGATCCGCAGCTCGGTGCCGCCCTCGTTCGGCGCGAGCTGGAAGGTCACCACGCTTTCGAGGAAGGGAGGCTCCTCCTCTCTCAAGCGGTAGCGCAGCTCCTCGCCCGGCACGCTGGACAGCGCCTCGACCTCGGCCGGCAGCCAGCGCTCGCGGAAGACGGGAATACTGAGCGCCCGCCAGACTTTTTCCGGCGGCGCGTCGAGCTGATATTCGAACACCAGCTGCTTCGTCCAATCCTGCGTGTCGCTCTCGCTCATTGGTCCATGTCCCGCAACAGATCCTTGAGGGCATCGATGCGCGCCGGCCAGTAGGCGCGGTATTTCGTCAGCCATTGCGCGATCAGGGCAAGCCCGTCCGGGTCGACCTCGTAATTGACAAAGCGCCCCTGCCGTTCCTCGCGCACCAGTCCGGCTGTACGCAGCACGGCAAGATGCTGCGACATCGCCGGCTGGCTGATCGCCATGCCCTCGCGCAGCGCGCTGGCGTTCATGCCACCGGCCGCGAGCTTCTCGAAGATCGTCCGGCGGGTCGGGTCGGCCAGCGCCTTGAAGATGTCTTGCTCCATGGCAGATACATAAGCATACACTTATTTCATTCGCAAGCAGCCGAACGCCCGTGCGCAGGCGGCCTTGCACCAAAGCCGCAACCGCACCCGATGGACAGCCCGGCGTTCCGCCCTTAAGCCGGATAGCGACATCTCGGCTCGCGGGGGCTCCATGAAGGACATTCTCGAACAGCTCGAAGACCGCCGCGCCGGCGCGCGGCAGGGCGGCGGCGAGCGCCGCATCGAGGCGCAGCACAAGCGCGGCAAGCTGACGGCTCGCGAGCGCATCGAATTGCTGCTCGACAAGGACTCCTTCGAGGAGTTCGACATGTTCGTGCAGCACCGCTGCGTCGATTTCGGCATGGAGAAGGGCGAGAAGATCCCCGGCGACGGCGTCGTCACCGGCTGGGGAACGGTCAATGGCCGCACCGTCTTCGTCTTCTCCAAGGACTTCACCGTCTTCGGCGGCTCGCTCTCCGAGACCCACGCCCAGAAGATCATCAAGATCCAGGACATGGCGCTGAAGATGCGCGCCCCGATCGTCGGCCTGTTCGACGCCGGCGGCGCCCGCATCCAGGAAGGCGTCGCGGCGCTCGGCGGCTACGGCGAGGTCTTCAAGCGCAACGTCCAGGCCTCGGGCGTCATCCCGCAGATCTCGGTGATCATGGGCCCCTGCGCCGGCGGCGACGTCTATTCGCCGGCGATGACCGATTTCATCTTCATGGTCCGTGACACCAGCTACATGTTCGTCACCGGCCCGGAGGTGGTGAAGACCGTCACCAACGAGACCGTGACCTCCGAGGAACTGGGCGGCGCCAAGGTCCACACCAGCAAATCCTCGGTCGCCGACGGCTCCTTCGAGAACGATGTCGAGGCGCTGCTGCAGGTGCGCCGCCTGATCGACTTCCTGCCGGCCAACAACACGGTCGGCGTGCCGGAATGGCCGAGCTTCGATGTGCCCGATCGCGTCGACATGAGCCTCGACACGCTGGTCCCCGACAATCCGAACAAGCCCTATGACATCAAGGAATTGATCCTGAAGGTCGTCGACGAGGGCGATTTCTTCGAGATCCAGCAGGCTTATGCCGGCAACATCGTCACCGGCTTTGCCCGCATCGAGGGCCGCACCGTCGGCATCGTCGCCAACCAGCCGATGGTGCTGGCCGGCGTGCTCGATTCCGATGCCAGCCGCAAGGGCGCCCGCTTCGTGCGCTATTGCGACGCCTTCGAGATTCCGATCGTCACTTTGGTCGACGTTCCCGGCTTCCTGCCCGGCACGGCGCAGGAATATGGCGGCCTGATCAAGCACGGCGCCAAGCTGCTCTTCGCCTATAGCGAATGCACCGTGCCGCTGGTCACGATCATCACCCGCAAGGCCTATGGCGGCGCTTATGACGTGATGGCGTCGAAACATATCGGCGCCGACGTCAACTATGCCTGGCCGACGGCGCAGATCGCGGTGATGGGCGCCAAGGGCGCGGTCGAGATCATCTTCCGGGGCGGCGACGCCGAGACGATCGCGCGCCAGACCAGGGAATATGAGGACCGCTTCATGTCCCCCTTCGTCGCGGCCGAGCGCGGCTATATCGACGAAGTCATCATGCCGCACTCGACCCGCCGCCGGATCGCCCGCGCGCTCGCCATGCTGCGCACCAAGAGCGTCGAGCGCCCCTGGCGCAAGCACGACAACATTCCGCTCTGAGCGGAACCCAGGCGCCGGGGCTACCTCACATCAGCCCCGGCAGCTCCGCCGCCAGCGCGTCGATGGCGACGCGTACCTTCGGCGGCAGATGCGGCGTCTGCAGCCAGAGCGCGTGGACGTCATAGGGCAGCCGGCCCTCATCCGGCAGCAGCTCGACCAGCTCTCCCGCCTTCAGACGCTCCCGCACCAGCCAGGACGGCAGCCAGGCCAGGCCCATGCCGAGCAGGGTTGCGTCTGCGATGGCCTCCAGATCGTCGAGCCGCAAACGGTGCCGCGGCATCGCCTCGTCCGGCGGCCCCTCCTCGCGCGGAAACAGCCAGGGCCGTACGCGGCCGGAGCGGCGATAGACCACCGCGTCATGACCGGCGAGATCGGCGAGCTGCGCCGGGCTGCCATGGGCGTCGAGATAGGATGGAGCCGCGCAGACGATCATGTGCTGCCGGGCGACGCGGCGTGTCACGAGATTGGCCGCATCGTGCAACTCACCGGTGCGGATGGCGAGGTCATACCCACCTTCAGCGAGATCGACGAAGCTGTCGCCGAAGGCTAGATCGAGCTCCAGCTGCGGGTGGCGGCGCGCCAGATCGAGCAGGATCGGCATGACGCAGCAGCGGCCGAACAGCACCGGCAATGCGACCTGAAGCTTGCCGCGCGGCTCGCCCAACTGGTCGGCGGCGAGCGCATCGGCCGCTTCGGCCTCAGCGAGGACGGTCTTGCAGCGTTCGTAGTAGGCGCGGCCGAACTCGGTCAGGCTCTGCCGCCGTGTCGTCCGGTTGAGCAGCCTGACACCGAGCCGCTCCTCCAGGAAACGGACATGCTTGCCGACCATCGGCGCAGACAGGCCGAGCGCTGCGGCAGCTGCGGCGAAGGAGCCGAGATCGACCGCCCTGACGAAGACGCTCATGCTGGTGAGGCGATCCATCATTCGAAATCAATAGTTCTGATTATCGATCATGGAGCACAATTTATCGCGGAATAGCGCGCTGCCATAGCCAATTCATTCGCTTTGTTTTGGAGTCATGAGCATGGCCCGCACGATCCGCTTTCACCGCCATGGCGGCCCCGACGTCCTCACCATCGAGGATATCGATATTCCGCCGCCCGGTCCCGGCGAAGTCCGGATCCGGACCAGGGCACTGGGGCTCAACCGGGCCGAAGCCCTGTTCCGGGCGGGGAGCTATATCGAGCAGGCGCAGTTCCCGTCGGGCATCGGGCTTGAAGCCGCCGGCCTGATCGAGAGCGTCGGCGCAGGCGTCGATGGCTTCTCGCCCGGCGATGCCGTCAGCCTGGTGCCGCCGCGATCGATGGTGAGCTCGCCGGTGCATGGCGAGCTAGTCACCGTCCCGGTCGAGTTGGCCATCAAGCACCCACCGACGCTCAGCTGGGACGCGGCCGCTGCGAGCTGGATGCAGTATCTCACCGCCTATGGCGCACTGATCGACATCGCCCGGCTCAGGCAGGGCGAACATGTGGCGATCACCGCGGCGTCGAGCAGCGTCGGCCTCGCCGCGATCCTGATCGCCAACCGGGTCGGCGCGATCCCGATCGCGGTGACGCGAACCGCGCGCAAGGCGCAAGCGCTACGGGAAGCCGGCGCCGCCCATGTCGTCGCTTCGGCGGAGGAGGATATCGAAGCCCGGCTGAAACAGATCGCCGGCGAAGATGGCATCCGGGTCGTGCTTGACGCGGTCGGCGGCCCAGCCTTCCAGCCGCTGACCGCCGCGATGGCGCCCGGCGGCATCCTCATCAACTATGGCGGCCAGAGCCCGGAGGCGACGCCTTTCCCGCTCTTCAACGTCCTCAGCAAGAGCCTGACGCTGCGCGGTTACCTCGTCCACGAGATCACCGGCGATCCCGCGCGCCTCGCCGCGGCCAAGGCGTTCATCGTGGAGGGTCTAGACGATGGCTCGCTGAAGCCGATCATCGCCCGCAACTTCCCGTTCGAGGAGATCGCCGAGGCGCATCGCTACCTCGAATCGAACGAGCAGTTCGGCAAGGTCGTGGTGACGCTCTGAAGGGCGCTCAGCTCCAGCGCCTGAACACCACGCTGGCATTGACGCCGCCGAAGCCGAAGCCGTTCGAGATGGCATACTCCATCGCCAGCGGCCGCGCCGTCTTCGCCACCAGATCGAGCCCGGCTGCCTCCTCGTCCGGATTCTCCAGGTTGAGCGTCGGCGGCGCGATCTGGTCGCGCAGAGCGAGGATGGTGAAGACCGCTTCCAGCCCGCCGGCAGCGCCGAGCAGATGGCCGGTCGCCGCCTTGGTCGCGCTGATCACGATGCCCCCCTCGCTACCGAACACGGCCTTGATCGCCGCCAGCTCGCCGCGATCGCCGACCGGCGTCGAGGTCGAGTGCGCGTTGAGGTGGGCGACATCGCCGGGCTTCAGGCCGGCCTGCTTCAGCGCCGTCTCCATCGCCCGGCGCGCACCCGAGCCGTCCTCGGGGCCGGAGGTGATGTGATAGGCATCGGCGCTGGTGCCGTAACCGGTGAGTTCGGCGAGTATCGTCGCGCCGCGCCCCTGCGCATGCTCCAGCGCCTCGATCACCAGAATGCCGGCTCCCTCGCCCATGACGAAGCCGTCGCGGTCGCGGTCGAAGGGTCGCGAGGCCTTCTCCGGCTCGTCGTTGAAGCCGGTCGAGAGGGCACGCGCCGCGGCGAAGCCGCCGAGCGCGACGAGATCGACGCAAGCCTCGCTGCCGCCGCAGAGCGCGATATCGACTTCGCCGGCCCGGATCATCCTGGCCGCATCGCCGATCGCCTGCACGCCGGCGGCGCAGGCCGTGACCGGCGCGCCGATCGGCCCCTTGAAGCCATGGTCGATCGAGACATGGCCGGCAGCGAGATTGACCAGGAAGGACGGCACGGTGAAGGGCGAGAGCCGGCGCACGCCGCGCTGGTCGGTGGTCCGCACGGCTTCGGCGATCGCCGGGAAGCCGCCAATGCCGGAGGCGATCACCGTTGCGGTGCGCTCACGCTCGGCTTCGTCCTGCGGCTGCCAGCCGGCCTGCGCCAACGCCTCTTTTGCAGCGACCAGCGCGAACTGGATAAAGCGGTCCATCTTGCGCTGGTCCTTGGGCGCGATCGCCACATCTGGATCGAAGCCGCCTTCATTGTCCTCGGACTTGCCCGGCACTATGCCGGCGATCTTGGCCGGCAAGGTCTCGGCAACCGCGTCGGGCAAACGGCGCAGGCCCGAGCGGCCGGCGAGCAGGCGCTGCCAGGCCAGTTCAGTGCCGCAGCCCAAAGGCGAGACGACGCCCAGTCCGGTGACGACGATGCGACGCATGGCAGGCTCCTAATACGATCTGACTTGAGTGGCGGCCTGGCGTGCAGCGAGGCGTTCGCGCAAGTCGTTGCTGGCGCGCGGCCCTGCGATGACGGTGGCGCTTTCCGCGGTGACCGGCTCCAGCGTCGCGGCATCGACGACGACCGGCGTGATCGGCCGCCCGGTCCCGCGCTCGGCCAGCAGCAACGAGGCGCCCTCGGGCGCGAGATGCCGGTTGGCGAAGCCGATCAGCGCCACGACGACCGGAAAGACATCGCGGCCCTTTTCTGTCAGCACGTATTCGTAGCGCTTCGGCCGCTCGCTATAGAGCCGCCGCTCGAACAATCCGCTCTCGGTGAGATGCTTCAGGCGGCGCGTCAGCATGTTCGGCGCGATGCCGAGGCTGCGCTCGAACTCGTCGAAGCGGGTCAGCCCCTGCAGGGCATCGCGCAGGATCAGGATGCTCCACCACTCGCCGACGGTCTCGACCGCAAGGGCGCAGGGGCATTCGGTGAGCGGAGCGAGCTTGGGCTGCATGGCCCGGACTCGCTACCTCAGTCACTATCTTTTTGCAAGCGACCATCAAGCGGCGCTCCGCCTCACCGCGCCCCGCTAGTCGTCCTCGCAGGCGCTCCTGCCCCGGTCAGAGCCCCCGACAACAGGGCAGCAGCCCCGGCGAGCCCGTCGCCGCCACCGGTGACGACCGTGTTCGGCACCAGCCGGCCGACGAGGTTCACCAACTCCGGCTTCTTCTCCAGCGTCGCCAGCACCTTCTCCAGCGCCTGCAGATAGGCGACCCTATCCTGACCGAGCACATTGGCCTGGGCGTTCTGGCCCTTGGCGAGTTCTTCCAGATAGCCGCGCTCGGCCTGGCCGAGTAGCTGGCGCTCCTTCTGGCGCTGCTCGGCGACCTGGACGCCGATCTGCGCCGCGACGAATTCGCGCTGCTGGTCGGCACGGGCGCGGGCCGCCTCGGTGTCGAGGCGGACCTTCTGCGCATCGGTCTCGCGGGCATAGGCGCGCGAGAGCTGCTCGGCGAGCTGTTCGCGCAACCGCGAGACCAGGAGTTCCGGCGGGATCGAGGGCTCGCCCATGCGGACCTCCTTGATCTCGATGCCGGCCTTGCGTCCCTCGATGCGGATCTGCTGCTCGATCGTGCTTTCGAGCGCATCGCGATTGTCGATCAAGTCGAGCACGCGGGTCGGCCGGGTCTGGAACTGCCCCGGCATCAACTCGCCGGCGGCATTGCGCACCGGCACCCGGATCGACGACCCCGCAACGTTGCGGACGATCGAGCGGATGGTCGGCGTCAGGATGCGGTCCTCGATCTGTTCGAGACCGCCGACGCCGCCGACCACGACCGGCGCGTTCTCCGGCGGGACCTGCACCACGACGCGCAATTCGACCGGGATGTCCCAGCCCTCGATCTTGACGAAGATCGCCTCGTCGGCCGCGCCCTTCGGCGTCGGCTGCTCGACGAAGCGCTCGACCTGGCGGATCCGGCCCTGATCGTCGATGGCGAGGTCGATGATGCGCTTGCGGAAGCCGCCGCGATATTCCCAGGTCTGCACGCGGGTATCGACCTGCGTCATCTCATAGGCCTGGTGGTTGAGGTAGTAGGCGCCCGGCAGCAATACTGTCCGCCAGATACCGACGCAGCCCGACGGCACGACCGGCACGACGATCGCGTCGGAGCTATCGGCGGTCTGCACCTTCTCCTCGCGGCAGGCGACGCCCGGCGCGGCGACGTTCGACTTGATCACCCCGACGAAGCCGGCCGGCACGATGCTGGCGACGGTGCGGTTGTTGATCTCGACATCGAAGAGATAGCGGTTGAGCCGGTAGACGCCGGGCTTCAGCACCGTCTCCTGCGCGCCGCGCAGGCCACCGGAGGTCAGGAAGGTGCGCGCATCGAGCATGCCGGCGAGCTTGTCGTCGGGGATTGCCGGCGCCATGAACACGCCGGACGGCAAGGCGACGCCGTCCTTGGCGACGAGCCGGCCATAGCTGCCGTTCGGCACGGTCACGAGCTCGAGCTGCTCGACCTGATTGAGCACGTTGACGAAGGGGATGAAGTGGAAGCCGGGCCCGAGCACCTCGGCCTGCGGCCCCTTCTGGCCGTCGATCGCGATGATCTTGCCGGTCGGCAGGTCGGAGCCGCCATAGATGCGTCGGAGATGACCGGCCTCGTTGGTACCGACCACGACATAGGAGGTCGAGGCGAACAGGAAGACCGCGATCAGCACGGAGGCAATCGCGGCCAGGTTGAGGCCAGCCCCGCGCTTCAGCGCGGCGCCTTGCCGCTCGGCGATGACGGCATTCGGGTCGCCGCGGCGGGCAAGCAGAGCGAAGACGACGGCAAGCAGGACGGCCAGAAGCGTGAGGATCAGGATCAGCATGGACGCGATCGACTTCCTAGCGACAGGATCGGCAGGGGATCGCCGACCTGACGCATAGTCAAGCGGATTCGCGTGCTTAGCCGGCGCGGTCCAAAACCTCAGCCATCATGCGGTCAATCCAGCGTGCTCCTGAACCTCAGCAGCGCGATGCCGGCATAGAGCGGCACGAAGGCGGAGAGGTAGAGGACCTCCAGGCCGATATCGCCAAGGTCCGCGCCCTTCAGCATGATCGCGCGGACGACGCGTAGGAAATGCGTCAGCGGAAAGATCTCGCCGAGCCACTGCGCCCAGAGCGGCATGCCGGCATAGGGGAACATGAAGCCGGACAGCAGCAGCGAAGGCAGGAAGAAGAAGAAGGTGAGCTGCATCGCCTGGAGCTGCGTGCGCGCCATGGTCGAGATCGTATAGCCGAGCAGCACCAGCGCCAGCACGAAGATGGTGACGCAGGTCAGCAGCAGGCCGAGGCTACCGAGGAAGGGCACGCCGAAGAGCAGCTTTGCGGCGGTCAGCACCACCGCGACCTGGACGCTGCCGACGGCGAGATAGGGCAGCACCTTGCCGAGCATGATCTCGCCGGGCGTCGCCGGCATGGCGAGCAGGTTCTCCATGGTGCCGCGCTCGATCTCGCGGGTCAGCGCCATCGCCGTCATCATCACCATGGTCATCTGCAGGATGACGCCGAGCAGGCCGGGCACGATGTTGTACTGCGTGATGCCCTCCGGGTTGTAGCGCCGGTGCACGACGAAGGAGAGCGCGCTCTCGCTCTGCTCGCGCTTCAGCTCATCCGTGCCGAGCGCCCGCGTCAGCGCCCGGCTGGCGATGGTCTGCAGCGCGCCGACGGCATTGCTGGAAGCCGCCGGATCGGTCGCGTCCGCCTCGACCAGGATGCGCGGCTCGTCGCCCCGCTCGACCCGCATGCCGAAATCGCTGGGAATGGTGACGAGGAAGGAGATCGCGCCCCGCGCCATCAGGCTCTCGGCCTCGGCCGCGCTCTCCGGCCGCTTGGCGAAGCGATAATAGCCGGAAACCTCGAGCGCCGCGACGACCGAGCGCGTGTAGCGATCCTGGCCCAGTGCAAGAACCGCCGCCGGCAAGCCCTTGGGATCGTTGTTGATGGCATAGCCGAACAGCAGCAGCTGGACGATCGGTACCACCAGCATCATGGCAAAGGTGATGCGGTCGCGCCGCATCTGGACGAACTCCTTGGCGAGCACCGCGCCCAGCCGACCGGGTGAGAACATGGCGAGCGCGCTCATGCCGCTCTCCCATCGGCCTGCGCCTTCGCCATGAACTGGATGAAGACATCCTCCAGGCTGGTCGCGTCCGGCTCGATACGGATGCCCGGACGATCCTTCAGATGTGCCAGCGCCGCTTCGAGCTTGCCCTTGTCGGTGCCGACGACATGCAGCGTCGTCCCGAAAGGCGCGACCTGCTCGACACCGTCCGTCTTCGCCAAGGCCATGATCTCTGCCGGCTTCAGCGCGCCATGGACGACATAGGTCGAGAGGCCCGAGCCCTTCACCACCTCGTCGACGGTGCCGGTCGCCAGCATGCGGCCATAGGCGATGTAGCCGATGCGGTGGCAGCGCTCGGCCTCGTCCATGTAATGCGTCGAGACCAGCACGGTCAGCCCGTCGCCGGCGAGCCGGTGGATCTCGTCCCAGAATTCGCGCCGCGCCTTGGGATCGACACCGGCGGTCGGCTCGTCCAGCAACAGCAGCTTCGGCTGGTGCATGATGCAAGCGGCGAGCGCGAGACGCTGCTTCCAGCCACCCGAGAGCGTGCCGGCGAGCTGGTCCTTGCGCGAGGTCAGGCCGAGATTGTCGAGCGTGCGGGCCACCGCCTCCTCGACCGGCTTCAGCGCATAGAGCCGGGCGACGAAGGTCAGATTCTCCTCGATCGTCAGGTCCTCGTAGAAGGAGAACTTCTGCGTCATGTAGCCGACTTGCAGCTTGATCTCCGCGCTCTGAGTCCGGACATCCAAACCCAGCACTGTGCCCTCCCCAGCGTCGGGCGTGAGCAGGCCGCAGATCAGGCGAATCGTCGTGGTCTTGCCGGAGCCGTTCGGCCCGAGGAAGCCGACGATCTCGCCTTCCCCGACAGCGAGATCGACATTGTCGACCACGGTGCGCTTGCCGAAGCGCTTGGTCAGGCCGCGCACATCGATGACATTGGTATCGCTCACTTGCGGCCCCGCAGCATCACGTCGACGATCTGTCCGGGCTGGAGCCGCGTCGCCGGGCCGCCCTCCGGCCGCGCCTCGACGAGATAGACCAGCTTCTGGCGGGTCTCGGCCGAATAGATCACCGGCGGTGTGAATTCCGGCTCCTGCGAGACATAGGAGACTGTGGCGGAAAGCCCCTGCGGGCAGCCGGAGCAGCGCACATCGAGCCGAGTACCGACGGTCGTGCCCGAGAGCAGCGCCTCCGGCACGTAGAGCATCAGCTTGACCGCACCGTCGGGCAGGATGGTCAGTGCCGGCGCAGCAGGCCCGGCGAGCTCGCCGGGATGGCGGATCAGGTCGGTGACGATCCCGGCCGCCGGCGCCATCAACCTGCGCTGGCCGAGCCGCCATTTCGCCTGGTCGAGCGCGGCCTGCGCCTGTGCTACCTGGTTGCGCGCCGCCTTGATCTCCTCTTCGCGCGCCGCCAGCCGGGCTACGGAAAGATTGGCGGCGCTCTGGCGGACATTCGCCGCCGCGACATCACGCGCCGTCTGCGCCTGGTCGAGATCGGCTTGGGTCGAGACTCCGCGGCGGAAAAGGTCCTGCCGCCGCTCCAGCGCCCGTTCCGCCTCGCGCTCTTGCGCCTTGGCGGACACGGCCGTCGCCTCGATCACCGCGATCTCCTCAGGCCGCTTGCCGCTGAGCAGATTGGCGAGCTGCGCCTGCGCCTGCACCAGCCTGGCCTCGCTCTCGGCGACGCTGTTGCGGGCATCGTCGGCCTGGAGCTCTGCGAGCAGCGCACCGGGCGCGACGCGCTCGCCGCGCCGGACCGAGACGGCCTCGATCCGCGCCGTGTCGATCGGCCCGATCCGGACATACTCACCCTCGACGTAACCGACGACGCGGGTGGCCGGGGGCGCGCAGACGCCGAGCGAGGCGGCGATGGCGAAGGAGCAGATGAAGTCGAGGATCATGACGCCTCTCCCCTGCAGGCGAGAATGCTGGCGCGGACCGAGCGCCTGACGGTTTCGCCGATGGCGCGCGCCTCGTCCGGGCCGATGCCATCCCAGTCCATGCGCCGGGTCACCGCCGGACGCGCGATACGGAAATAGACGACCTGGCCGATCGCGGCGAAGACGGCGAGCCGCGTTGCCGGCGCCTCCGGCGCCATGCCGGTCGCCGCCACCCAGACCTGGCAGACCCGGCGATGCATTGGCTCGAAGAGCCCACCATAGATCGCCTCGAAGGCCGGGCCCGGCGTGAGCATCTCGCGCACCACGAAGCGGGCGATCAGCTCGCTCTCCGGTGCCGTCGTCAAGAAGGCGATCATCCGGTCGACCAGCGAAAGCAGCTGCTCGGCGGCAATATCGCGATCGGCCGGATCGAGCGCGATCGCAACTGAGGGGCCTCCGCCCGCCAGCACCGACTGCATCCGGGCGATGATCGCCTCGGCGCAGGCCTGCCGGAGTCCGTCCTTGCCGCCGAAATGATAGGCGATGCCGGCGCTGTTGACCTTCGCCGCCTGGGCGATCTCGCGCGTCGAGGTTGCATCGAAGCCGTTGCGGCCGAACAGGTCGAGCCCCGCGCGGATCAGCGCCTGCCGCGTGCCTTCGGCGTCCTTGAAGATGGATGTACGTGCCATGGCGGGACCATAGCATCGTTGCTCAACTCAATCAATCGATTGATTGAACTTCGGATATCGACGTCGATTGTCGGGTACAGCATCCAATGATCGAGATCGGCCGCACCTTGATGGGAGAGCCCAAGCTGCTACTGGTCGAGGAGCCGGCGGCCGGCCCAAGATGTATGCCGAGGAGGTCTGTTTGATGCTGTGCGAGCTGCATGACCGGAAGAATTCCGGCATCCTGCCCGTGGGACAGGAAATCCGCCTCACCTTGCGGATCGACGACCTCACCAAGGCGTTCCGGGTCGGCTGAGATGCGGCTGCTGATCCATACCGGCGGCACCATCGGGATGGTGCCCTCGAGTGACGGTCTTGTGCCGGGCCTCGGCGTGGTCGAGGCTGCGATTGCCGGCCGGGCGCGCATCCACGCCTTCGATCCCCTCCTCGACAGCGCCGCGATCACCCATCGGGACTGGAACCGCCTGCTCGACCTGATCGAGTCCGAGGCCGGGCCGGTGGTGATCACGCATGGCACGGATACGATGGCCTATACCGGGGCGGCGCTGTCGCAGGCCCTGGACGGCTGGGCGCATCCGGTCATCCTGACCGGAGCAATGCAGCCCTTGGGCACCGGCGGGGATGCCGAGGCCAATCTCGAGCTTGCCCTCGCCGCTGCACCCGAGGCTGGAATCTGGCTTGCCTTCGCCGGCCGGCTCCAGCCGGCGGGAGCCCTGGTGAAGCACGACAGCCATGGCGCCGATGCCTTCCGGACGGTGGCCGAGACGCCTCCGCCGGGCCGCTTCCGCAGCCGCCGCTTCGCCGACCGGGCGCTCGGCATCCTGACACTTTCGCCAGGAATGACCGGCCCGATGATCGCAGGAGCGCTGGCAACGCTGGATGCGGCGGTGCTGCGCGTCTTCGGCGCCGGCACGATCCCGCCGGCCCCGTCTCTCGCGCACGCCCTCGCGGAGGCCGTCGGGCAAGGGCGGTGCCTCCGCGCCGTCTCCGCTTGCGAAACCGGCGGGCTTGCTCAGGGGGCCTATGCCGCCGGCGCCCCCTTGTGGGCGGCCGGCGTCGAGAATGGCGGGAACGAGACGGCCGAGGCGGCGCTCATCCGACTGTGGCTGTCATTGTCGGACGAGCGTTGACGAGCGCGGCCAGGCCTCGCTGACACCGCCATTTCGAGCGGCGACTGCCCGGCAGGCCATGGTCTCGCAGATTCAGGCGAGCTCGCTGGCCCCGATCACGTTGAGCAGCGCAAGCTGGCGCGCCGGATCCGCAGCGCCAGCGCCGGCCGCCTTGCCGAGAAGGTCGGTGAGCCGGTCCAGCGCGCGGCCCGCGATCTCAGCGGAGAGCGGCTGGCGGTCATAGGCCTCGACGAAACGTCCGGCGAGGTCGGCGAGCAGGCGCAGCAGCGCGGCCTGTTCGGGTGCGTCGGCACGCAAGGCGAGCGCCCGGTCCTGGAACTCGACATAGGTGCGAAGGCTGCCCTTCTGCTGCAGCAGCCAGTTCAGAAGCTCGTTCATGTCATCTCCGCGAGATCGCGGCCTTGCTCGTGGTGGATGGAGTGGATTGCGGCTCAGTTCCGCGGCGCGAGGCGCGCGCGGCCGCCATGGCGGGTCGACCAGGCAACGGGATCGGCCAGGAAGCGCTCGATCTCGGCACGATCCTCGGGCGCGAGCCCGCTGCCGGCCTCCGTGCGCAGCACGTCGCTCCAGTTCGCCAGGGCATGCAGCGTCAGGCCCGCTTCCCGCAGCCGCTCACCGGCACCAGGGAAGGCGTCGTGATAGAAGATCGTCAGGACATGCTCGACTTCGGCGCCCGCCGCGCGCAGGCCGCGAGCGAAGTTGAGCTTGCTGCCACCATCGGTGGTCAGGTCATCCATCAGCAGGACGCGCAGGCCCTCCACCGACCCGCCTTCGACCTGGGCGTTGCGGCCGATGCCGAGCGGGCGCTTGCGGACATAGCGCAGCTTCAGCGCCAGCCTGTCGGCGAGCCAGGCTGCGAAGGGGATACCCGCGGTTTCGGCGCCAGCGATCGCGTCGAAACTCCCCGGCGGAAAGGCCACGGCCGCATAGCGGGCGGCAAGATCGCTGACGGCCTGGCGCAGATAAGGCTCGCCGAGCAGCAGGCGGACATCGACATAGACCGGACTCGCCCAGCCTGCGGCCAGGATGAAGGGCTGCTGGCGGCTGACATGGATGGCCCCGGCCCTGAACAGCAGCTCTGCGACCTCGCGGCCGATCTCGTTCGCGCTCATCGCACCGCCTCCCTGATGGCGTCCCGCATCACCGCGATCCCGGCGAGGAAGTCATCGATCGCCATCACCTCATGCGGATTATGCGATCCGTTCTGGTTGCGCACGAAGATCATCGCGCTCGGGATGCCGGCATTGGCGAAGACCGCCGCATCATGGCCCGCCCCGCTCGGGATGTCCTCATCGGGCAGGCCGAGATCGCGGGCGGCAGTCTTGAGCCTCGCGATCCAGCCGGCATCCATCACGGCAGGAGTGGATTCGAGCCGGCGGTCGACACGGAACTCGACCCCCCTCTCCTCGCCGATCAGGCCGCATTCCGAGAGGAAGAGGTCGTAGAAGGCCTCCAGCGTCTCGCGGCTCTGGCTGCGCACCTCGAAGGAGAAGCGCACCGTGCCGGGAATGCGCGCGATGGCGTGCTCCTGCGGATCGGTACCGAGCACGCCCGCCGTCACGACCACGTCGCGGCCGCGCTCCAGCAGCGTGCGCCAGTGCCGGTCGAGATGGGTGATCAATTCGGCGGTGGCGAAGACCGCGTCGCGCCGGAGCCAGCGCGGCACCGCACCGGAATGGCCGGCCTCTCCGATACACTCGACCTCGCGATGCCGGATATTACCACGGATGCCGGTAACGATGCCGACCGGCAGATCCCGCGCGACCAGCACCGGCCCCTGCTCGATATGCAGTTCGATCCAGGCCGCGACGGTAGCGGGATCGAGCAGCGGCTCAGCCTTCGCGACGCGGGCTATGTCGACGCCGACGGCGGCCATGCACTCCGCCAGAGTGCGCCCGCTGGCACGATCGCGCACGGCAAGATCGGCCGCCGAGAGTTTCCCGAACAAGGCGCTGGAGCCCATATAGGCCCGGCCGAACCGGGAGCTCTCCTCTCCGCGCAGCGCATAGACCTTGATCGTCCGGCGCGGGACGAAGCCCTCTTCCTTGAAGCGCGCGATGATGGCGAGCCCGGCAATGACGCCGGCGGCGCCGTCGAAATTCCCGCCCTGCGGCACGGAATCGAGATGCGAGCCGCAGGCGAGGAAAGGCAGCTCGGGCTCCCTCCCCGCCAGCGTGATCACGAGATTGGCGCCAGCGTCGCGCTCGGTCGCGAAACCGAATTCGCGCGCCTTCGCCTCGACGATGTCGAGCGCCAGCGACTCGCGCTCGCTATAGGCTTCGCGGGTGATGCCGACGCCGTCGCCCGTCGCCTCGCGCAAGCTGTCGAACAGGGCCTCGGCGAGGGCCCGGTCGCCCTCGTCACCCCTGAAGACATTGCGCATCTCGGCCGCTTGCACGCTCACGACACCGGGTCCAGCCAGGCGAGGTCGGGCTCGTCGGCTTCTTCGATCACGACGCCATGGATCAGGTCGGCGACGCACGGAATCTCACGGCGCAGGCAAAAGGCCTCGAGCCCGTCGATGATCGTCGTCATCGCCGCCGGCTGCAGGAAGGTCGCGGTGCCGACCTGCACGGCACTCGCCCCGGCGAGCATGTATTCGATCGCGTCCTCTGCGGTGGAGATGCCGCCGCAGCCGATCACCGGGATCTTCACCGCCTTGGCGCATTGGAAGACCTGGCGCAGCACGATCGGCTTGATCGCCGGCCCCGACAGCCCGCCCATGATGTTGCCGAGGCAGGGCTTGAAGCTCTTGAGGTCGATCGCCATCGACAGGATGGTGTTGGCGACCACGACCGCGTCGGCCCCCGCAGCCTCGGCGGCGCGCGCCACCTCGGGCACGTCGCCGGTATTGGGCGTGAGCTTGACCCAGAGCGGCAGCGCCGTCGCCTTGCGCAGTTCGCGTGTCACCTTCTCGGTCGACTCGGCCCGCATCGCGAAGGCCTTGCCGTCCTCCTCGATGTTCGGACAGGAGATGTTGGCCTCGATCGCGGCGATGCCAGGGATCGAGAGTTCCGCCGCGAGGCTGGCGAAGCCTTCCGCCGTCGGCGCCGAGATCGAGACCACCAATGGCGTGTCGTAGGCCGCGTAATGCGGCATGGTCGTCTCGATGAAGTAAGGCACGCCCTTCGAGGGGATGCCGATCGCATTGATCAGCCCGCCCGGCCGCTCGACCACCCGCGGCAGCGGATTGCCGGCGCGCAATTCGCGCGTGATCGTCTTGGTGACGAAGGCGCCGAGCCGGTTGAAGTCCATCACCTTCTCCAGCCCCTCGGCGAAGGTGCCCGAGGCCGGCATGACCGGATTCCGCAGGGTCAGTCCGCCGATCCTGACGGAGAGGTCGACTTTGCCGGTCGCGCTCATGGCAGCGCCTCCATCAGGTCGAAGACCGGACCGTCCCAGCAGACACGCCGGTTGACGATCTCGCCATTGACGTGGAAGTCGCGGACGCAGCAGTAGCAAAGCCCGATTCCGCAGGCCATTTGCTGCTCCATCGCGACCTGGCCGGGCAGCCCGAACTCGCGAGCCAAGCGCTGCTGCACCCGCATCAGCCGGCTCGAGCCGCAGGTGAAGAAGGCGTCGCAGCGGCCCTCGGCGACCTGCCGTCGCAGGATGCGCTCAACATTGGCCGGGCCGCTGGTCGCTTCAGCATCCGTGACGGCGATGACGTCGGCGCCTTGGCGCTGGAAGAGTTCGACCGAGACGAGCAGCTCCGGACGCCTGGCGCTGAAGATCGCAGTCACCTGCGTGCCGTTTGCCTTCGCCGCCTTGGCGAGCGGTGCGAGCGTCGCCAGCCCGGCGCCGCGCCCGACGGCGACGATATGGCTCCAAGCCGGATCGAGCGTGAAGCCGACGCCGAGCGGGCCCATGATGTCGAGCCGGTCGCCCGGCTTCAGCATGTCGAGGCCGCGCGTGCCGGCGCCGGTGACCTTGTAGAGGAACTCGACCTGGCGCTTCTCGGGATCGGCACCGTAGAGGCTCATCGGCCGGCGCAGGAAGGGCTGCTCGCCCGCCGGCTGCGGACAGAGCAGCTGGAAGAACTGTCCCGGCTGGGCCGCGGCTGCCTCCTCGCTGCAATTGACCACGAGATGCCGATATTCGGCGTTCACAGCCTCGTTGCCGACGACTTCGGCGAACTCGGCGACGATGCTCGCCTTCCACGGTGCCGAAGAGCAGACGGCGCCCGCGATGGCCGCGCCGGAGCGCGCGGCCTGCGACTGATTGTGCTGGATCGACATCACGATGCCCCCGCGCTCAGGCGAGCTCGGCGCCACGCCGCTCCGGAATCAGGAACCACATGGCGAGGATGTCGAGCACATAGAGCGTCGCCAGCAGCGCGATCGCCATCTCGAAGCTGTAGGCCGCAGCGATCGTCCCGACCACGAGCGGGCCGAAGCCACCGACGCCGCGCCCGATATTGAACAGCACGTTCTGCGCCGTCGCCCGCGCCGCGGTCGGGAAGAGCTCGCTGATCAGCGCGCCATAGCCACCGAGCATGCCGTTGACGAAGAAGCCCATCACCGCGCCCGCGACCAGGAGCTGGAACGGGTCGGTCAGCCGCGAATAGACGACGACCATCACGGCAGCGCCGAGCATGTAGCCGAAGAAGGCCGGGCGGCGCCCGATCCGGTCGGCGATATGACCGAAGGCGTAGATGCCGACCGCCATGCCGGCGATGGTCACCGAAGTCCACACGGCGGACTGCGTCAGGGCGAAGCCGAAGCGGGTCGCCAGATAATTCGGCAACCAGATCATCACGCCATAATAGCCGAAGTTCTGGACCGAGCAGAGCACGACCATGCCGAGGCTCAGCTTGGTGGTGTCCCAATCCTTGACCAGCAGGCGCAGCGCCGATTCCTTCGGCCGGTCCTTGCTGCGGGCGACGAAGACCTCGGGCTCGTGCAAGGAATGGCGGATGAAATAGGCGGCGATCGCCGGCAGGATGCCGATGGCGAACATGCCGCGCCAACCGATCGTCGGCAGCAGGATCGGGGTGGCGATCGCCGCGGCGAGCACGCCGACCTGCCAGCCGAGGCCGACATAGGAGGAGGCGCGCGCCCGCTTCGAAGACGGCCAGGCTTCGGCGACCAGGGCCATGCCGATGCCGAATTCGCCGCCGAGGCCGAGGCCGGCGATGGTCCGGTAGATCAGCAGATCCCAATAGCCCTGCGCCAGCGCGCACATGCCGGTGAAGACGGCGAAGAGGACGATGGTCCAGGTCAGGACGCGGACACGGCCGATCCGGTCCGACAGCATGCCGAAGCCGATGCCGCCGAGCACGGCGCCGACCAGAGTGGCGGTGACGAGCGAGGCAGCCTGGCCCTGGGTCAATTGCAGGTCGGCCGAGATCGTCCGCAGCATGAAGCCGAGGATCAAGAGGTCGAAGCCGTCCATGGCGTAGCCGATGGCGGCGCCCCAGAGCGCCTTGCGGGCCTTGCTGTCGACTTCGGTTGGAGACGATAGGGCGATGGAGCCGCTCATGGCGGCCTGGTTGTCACTCACGGCGAATTCCCCTGTTCTGTTTTTCTTTGCGGTGCGTGCCGAAACGCCAAAGCACCAGCGCGCGCTTCCGCGCGCGGCTGCCGGCCGGTTTGATATCATTGGAGTTTGGGCGCTCGCCCGCATTCTCAGGGCGCTTGCCTGCACCGCTTGACGACCGATGCATCGGGCTCGGCCGCGAGAAGTTCGCGATCACTTTATGTCACGCTAAAATCTCAATTGCAAGAACAATCTCAATTTTGCGACAGCCAAGCTTGAAAAGCCTCTCATCCCGGTCCCGAGGGTGGCATTCGCATCCGCGACTATGAGATTCCCGAGCGGTCGAGGGCGGCCCGCAGGACCGCCCCGGCCTCGCTGCCCTTGAGAGCGCGGCGCCAGAGGCCGTCGGCGATCTCCTCGTAAAGGCGTACCGGCTCCTCATCCGCGGTCAGCATGGCGATGCCGGAGCGGATATTCGGCAGCTCGCCGCCAAGACGGAACGGGCTCAGGCCCAGCAGCGTCTTCTCGGCGTTGCGGAAGAGCTGGAAAGTGATGTTCGGCAGCGTCTCCTCGATTAGGCCGATCTGCACGCCCATCGGCTCGCTCTCGATCAGCCCGATCAGATGCTCGACCTCGACGCGTGCCGCGAGGCGCCGCCCCGCCAGTTCGGCCGGCGGCAGGTTGAAACGCCCGACGACGCCGAGCTTGAGCCAGCGCTCGATCTCGAGGACGTTGACGAAATTGACGACGCTCAGGCGGCGGCGTTTGCGGGCGTTCTTTCGCTCGTCGAGGATCGCGATGACCGCATCGATTTCGGCCACCGCCTGCTCGCGCGCGACATGGGACGGAAGCGCCTCTACCAGGGTCTGCCGCAAGGAAGCGGAGTAGCCGTCCGAGGTCAGCAGATAAGACAGCGGCGGAAAATGTGCGACGACCTGGTCCGCCTGCTCCTCGATCTGCCGCATGCGCTCGAAATAGCTGACGGGGCTGGAATAGTATTCGACCCCTGCCCCGAGCAGCGACGCGACGGTGGTCTCGAGCAGTGTCGCCAGCCGCTCCAGGGTCTCGATCTTGACGACGTCTCCGGCTTCGATCCGGTAGACCGCGGCCCGCGAAATCCCGAGCCGTTCGGCGACATCCTCGGCCTGGAGCCCGCGCCCCAGACGGTAGGCCTTCAGCCGCTCGCCGATTTCGTCGAACCGGATAGCCATCAAGCCAACCTCAACTGACGCATCATCCGAATCTCAGATTTTAGACAACCTAGTCGACTCCGGCGGGAATGCGAAGCGCGATCGGCCGTCTTCCATGCGCGCAATAAAAGACAGCCCGGCGATGTCCCGCCGGGCTGTTCCATTCCGTCGTGCAGTTGGCCAGCCGCAGCAAGGCGCCAAGCGTGCCTCAGCTTGCCGGCATCGCCGCGGAATCCATCCACATGGCTTCCCAGACATGGCCGTCGGGGTCGGCGAGGCTGCGGTTGAACAGGAAGCCGAGATCCTGCTCCGGGTTGATGTCGGCGATGCCGCCATGGCGCACCGCCGCCTCGTTCATCCGGTCGACCGCCTCGCGGCTGTCGCAAGAGATCGCCAGCATCACCTCGCTCATGCCCGCAGGCGGAATCGGGCGGCTGGTGAAGCCCTGCCATTTGGCATGGGTGAGCAGCATCACATGGATCGCCTCGCTCCAGACCATGCAGGCCGAATTGTCGTCGCTGAACTGGGGATTGTTGATGAACCCGAGCGCCTCGTAGAAGGCCTGGGCACGCGTCAGCTCCGTCACCGGCAGGTTCACGAAAATCATCTTCGTCATCTCGCATCTCCTTGAAATGGCAGCGGGGCTTGCCCCGCTCTGTCCGACAAGCGCTGCGATGACCACCACCGCGGCTGCTTGTCGGCGACTGTTAGGGGCGATGCGGCGTCGGCGAATTGATGTTTGGTAAGAAACGCCTCAGCCGTGATCCATCCGGCCATAGGCGATGGCGCGTCGCAGGCGGCTGAGGCTTTCCGGGGTGATGCCGAGCCAGGCTGCGATGTGGTGCTGCTTCAATCGCTTGTGCAGCTCGGGCTCGCGGCGGATGAAATCGCGATAGCGCTTCATCGCGTCGTCGTGCCGGAACGAGATCTCGTCCGGTTCCTTGTCGATGATCCAGTGGCGTTCCATGTAGCGGATGTAGAAGGCGGCGATATCGGGGAACGTCGCGGCGAGCGTCCTGAAGGCCGCGAAATCGTATTCGAGGACGGCGCTGTCCTCGATCGCGGTGATCGTGAACAGGCTCGGCTCGCCCAACAGCGTGGCGCTGACCGAGGCGGCGATGCGGTTCTCCGGAAAGAAGTATTTGACGATCAGGTCGCCGTCCGGGCCGACATAGTGCTGGTAGAACAACCCCTCGACGACGAAGGCGTAGCGCGTCGGGACATCTCCTGCCCTGACGAATATCTCGTCCCTGCGATACCGCCCGGGCCGCAGAAGGGCAGCCCAGGCGCGCTCGGCCGCCTCCGACAGCGCGGCATAGGTCCGGATTTTCGCGAAGAAGGCATCCGTCGTCATTCAGCGATCCCGCAGGCGCGCGGCATCGTTCGAAGCGAATACCGGCAGTTCAAAGTTGCCGCAGGCCGATATGCTCGATCAAGGGAACGATCTCGTCGCGGGCGGCGACGCGGTGCGCCCGGGCACTGCGATGCGCCTCCGCTGCATCACCTGAACGCAAAGCTGCGATGATCGCGCGATGCGCCTGTGCCGAGCCGCTCGGCCTGCCCCGCAGTTTCAGCGTCAGCATGCGGGCACGATGGGCCTGGTCGGTCACGGTCTGGGCGATGCGGCGCAGTCGGCCATTGCCGCAGCGCTCGACCAGCAGGCGATGGAAGAGCTCGTCGGCCTCGGCCCAGCCCGGCAAGTCGTCGCGCCCCAGCGCTGCGTCCATCGTCGCGGTCGCCGCCTCCAATTCCTCGACAGCGGCGGCACGATGCGCATCGGGCAGCGCCGCGAGCAGCTCCGCCGCCATCGATTCCACGGCGATGACGACCTCGTAGATCTCGCGGATGTCCTGAGGGGCGAGCGGGCAGACCAGCACGCCACGCTTGGAGAGGACGCGGACCAGCCCGTCCTCCTGCAGGCGGATGATCGCTTCGTGCACCGGCGTGCGGCTCATGCCGAGGCGCACCGCGATCTCCTGCTCCGAGCCCTGATAGCCGGGTGGGAAATCATTGTCGCGGATCGCCTGCTTCAGCGCAGCATAGGCCTCGTCGACCAGCGATCCGCGCCTGGCTCCAGCCTCTGACATCCCGGCACGCGCAAGCTCGACCATGGTCCCTCCAGGGTCGATTGAGCACAAAAGATTGTTTCCATGCAAGCAAGAATGGAAGCTTGACAGCGCATACCTCCGCGATGACGATCAGCCATGCAAACTTCCATGGAAGACAAATGGGAGAGCAGATAGACGCGCCGCCGAACGGCGCTCGCACAGGGAGAGAACCGATGAAGCGAATGCTGCTGACGCTGGCACTCGGGCTGGCGGCGACGTCCCCGGCAATGGCGCAGGCGCCCTATCCGAACCGCGCGATCACGTTGGTCGTGCCCTTCGCCGCCGGTGGCACCACCGATATCGTCGCAAGGCTGATGGCCGACCATATGGGCCGCACGCTCGGCCAGTCGGTCGTGGTCGAGAACGTCGCAGGCGCCGGCGGCACCACGGGCGCGGCCCGCGTCGCCAAGGCGACGCCCGACGGCTACACGCTGCTGATGGGCAATCTCGGCACGCAGGCGGCGAGCGTCGGGCTCTATCCCAAGCTCGCCTATGACCCCCGCACCGATTTCGAGCCGGTGATGAACTCGGCCTCGACGCCGATGCTGGTGGTCGCCAAGAAGGATCTGCCGGTCAAGGATTTCCGCGAATTCGTCGCCTATCTCAAGGCCAATGCCGAGAAGCTGAACTATGGCTCGGGCGGCGTCGGCTCGACCTCGCATCTGACCTGCCTCTTCCTCGACTCGCTGCTCGGCACCAAGCCGCAGCACGTCCCCTTCCGCGGCTCGGGCCCGGCGCTGAATGCGCTGCTCGGCGGCCAGGTCGACTATGTCTGCGACCAGACCGTCGCGATCGTCCCGAGCGTGCAGGCCAAGGAGGGCAAGGGCCTCGTGGTCGCGGTCAAGAGCCGGCTCCCGGTCATTCCCGATGTCCCGACCTCGGCCGAGCAGGGGCTGCCGCAATTCCAGGCCACGGGCTGGAATGCGATGTTCGCCCCCAAGGGCACGCCGAAGGAGGTCGTCGACAGGCTGAACGCCGCAGCCCGCGCCGCGCTCAAGGACGAGCCGACGCGCAAGCGCTTCCTCGACCTCGGCGCCGAATTGCCCGACGAGGCCGGCCAGACTCCGGCCGCGCTCGGCGAGCTCGTCCGCAGCGAGATCGACAAATGGGTGCCGGTCATTCGCAATGCCGGCGTGACCGCCCAGTAATCACCACGGCGGCGTCCGCTCCTCCCGGGCGCCATCTCTTCACAGCAGCAGAGAGCATCGGACAAGAGCATGCGCACGCACAGGATCGCCGCGATCGGCGGGGACGGAATCGGCCCCGAGGTCATCGCCGCCGGGCTCCAGGCCCTGGAGGTCTGCGCCGAGCGCGATGGCGGCTTCCGCCTCGATATCAAGGCCTTCGACTGGGGCTCCGACTACTACCGCAGGCACGGCGCGATGATGCCGGCCGACGGGGCCGATCAGCTGCGCGCCTTCGATGCGATCTATTTCGGCGCCGTCGGGGCGCCGGACATTCCCGATCATCTGACGCTCTGGGGCCTAAGGCTCGCCATCTGCCAGCCGCTCGACCAGTACGCCAATGTCCGGCCGACCCGGATCCTGCCCGGTATCACCAGCCCGCTGCGCCATGTCTCCGGCCCCGAGCTCGACTGGGTCATCGTCCGCGAGAACTCCGAGGGCGAGTATTCCGGCGTCGGCGGCCGCGTCCACAAGGGCCTGCCCGAGGAGGTCGCGACCGATGTCGCGATGTTCACCCGCGCCGGCGTCACCCGCATCATCCGCTACGCCTTCGTGGTCGCGAGCTCACGGCCACGCAAGCTGCTGACCGTCGTCACCAAGTCGAACGCCCAGCGCCACGGCATGGTGATGTGGGACGAGATCGCCGCCGAGGTGGCGCGCGAATTCCCTGATGTCACCTGGGACAAGATGCTGGTCGACGCCATGACCATGCGCATGACGTTGAAGCCGGAGACGCTCGACACCATCGTCGCGACCAATCTCCACGCCGACATCCTCTCCGACCTCGCCGCAGCGCTTGCCGGCTCGCTCGGCATCGCGCCGACGGCGAATCTCAACCCCGAGCGCAAGACGCCGTCGATGTTCGAGCCGATCCACGGCTCGGCCTTCGACATCACCGGCAAGGGCATCGCCAACCCGGTCGCGACCTTCTGGACCGGTGCGATGATGCTCGAGCACCTCGGCGAGAAGGCCGCTGCGGCTCGCCTGATGCGCGCCGTAGAGCGCGTCACCGCCGACCCCACATTGCACACGCCCGATCTCGGCGGCAGTGCGACGACGGCGCAGGTGACGGAAGCCGTCTGCGAGGCGCTGCGCGGCGACAACATCTGAGCGACGGGGTACCGGCGAGGGGGCGTGCGACGTCCTGACCATGACAGGGCGGCGATAATCGTCTAAGGCGGCGCTCTCCCGCCGCCCTCGCCCGCCCGATGCTGTTCAACTCCTTCGCCTTCCTGCTCGGCTTCTTGCCGCTGGCGCTCGCCCTGCACTGGCTGGTCGAGCGCTTCGCGCCGGCCTGGCGGCTGCCGCTGCTGGCGCTGCTCTCCTTCGCCTTCTACGGCTGGTGGGACTGGCGCTTCATGCCGCTGCTCGCCTTCTCCATCCTGCTCAACTGGCTGATCGCGGAAGCCTTCCTGAAGACCAAGCGCGGCATGCTGATCACGCTCGCCATCGCGATCAACCTCGCGATCCTGGCGCTCTTCAAATACTTCAACTTCTTCGCCGATCTCGCTGCGATGATTCCGGGATTGCCGACGACGAAGCTCGATCTGGCGCTGCCGCTCGGCATCTCCTTCTTCACCTTCCACCATGTGATGTACCTGACCGATCTGCGCCGGGGCGAAGCGCCGCGCTACGATCTCGTCCGCTACGCGCTCTACATCGCCTTCTTCCCGCAGGTGCTGGCCGGGCCACTGGTGCGCTGGCGCGAGATCATGCACCAGTTCGACGAGCGGCCCTATCAGCGCCCCGACGCGGCCGAACGCATCGCCCGCGGCATCATGCTGCTGACGATCGGCCTGGCGAAGAAGGTGCTGATCGGCGATCCGCTCTCCGAATATGCCAACCCGGTCTTCGCCGCGGCCGCCGCCGGCGACGTCGTGAGCATGGCGCAGGCCTGGCAAGGGACGCTGGCCTTCACCTTCCAGATCTATTTCGACTTCTCCGGCTACACCGACATGGCGCTGGGCCTGGCCCTGCTCTTCGGCATCGTGCTGCCGCAGAATTTCGACGTGCCCTACCGCGCCGTCAGTCTGCAGGATTTCTGGCGGCGCTGGCACATGACGCTGTCGCGCTTCCTGCGCGACTATCTCTACATCCCGCTCGGCGGCTCGCGGCACGGCCTGCCGCTGCAGCTCTGGGCGTTGTTCGCCACCATGGCGCTGGGCGGCCTCTGGCACGGCGCCGGCCTGAACTTCGTCGCCTGGGGCGTGGCGCATGGCGTCGTGCTCGCCATCGGCGTGCTCTGGCGCCGCGCCGGGCTGCCGATGCCCAAGCTGCTCGGCTGGGCGCTGACCTTCGTCTTCGTCGCCTTCTGCTGGGTGCTGTTCCGTGCCTCTTCCTTCGACGCGGCGCTCGTCATCTACAAGGGCATGCTCGGCCTTTCGCCCGTCGGCACCGGCTTCAAATGGCGCGCCTTCCTGCCTGCGATCGCCGTCGCCATGATCGGCCCGACGGCCTGGGCCGCGGTGCACAAGGCGCCGCCGGCGCGCTGGCTCGCCGTCCTCACCGCCATCCTCTTCGTGCTGGTCCTGTTCAAGATCGGCGACGACGCCAATTATGAGTTCATCTACTTCCAGTTCTAAGGCGCGCTGGGGCGGCTTTGGCCGCACCTTCCTCGTCGCGGCGACGCTGCTCGTCGCTGCGCTGCTGGTGCTCGCCTTCCTGGTCGACCCCTACGACAGCGGGCGCTCACCACTGAAGCTGAAGAGCGGAGTCAGCCCACAGGGGCCGCGCACCGCCGCCGCCAGCCGCGGCCGCGACCCGCACTTCTCCGGCGCGATCTTCGGCAACTCGCATATCCAGCTGGTTTCGCCGGAGCAGCTGACGCAGCTGACCGGCGCCCCGTTCGTCTCGCTGATCGCTCCTGCCACCGGCGCGCGCGAGAGCCTCGTCCTGCTCGACTGGTATCTGCGCCATCGCAAGGAACCGGCGCAGGCGCTGGTCATCGGAATCGATGTGCGCTGGTGCGTGTCGGATCCGGCGCTGGCGATCGAGAAGCCTTTCCCGTTCTGGCTGTTCGAGCGCTCGACGGCATCCTATCTCGCCGGGCTGGTGCGCTTCGACGTGATCGAGGAGACGCTGCGCCGGCTGCGCTATCTGTCGGCCAAGGTGCCCGAGCGCGCCCGGCCGGATGGCTATTGGGACTATGAGGCCGGCTACGAGGTCCAGGGTTTCCACAGCGATCCCGGCCGCCGCGCCAAGCTGCTCGAGCCGCTCGACGCCAGCGGCGGCAATGTCGCCGGCCCCTTCCCTGCCGCCACGGCGCTGCGCCAATTGCTCGACAGGATGGCGCCGGACGTGCCGGTGGTGCTGGTCCGGCCACCCAACTTCGTCTCCGCCCTGCCGGTGCCCGGCACGGTCGGAGCCCGTGCCGACGCCGCCTGCCGCGACGCCTATGCCAAGCTCGCCGCGGAGCGCCCGCGAACCGCCCTCGTCGACTGGCGGATCGACCGTCCGGAGAATCGGCAGCCGGACAACTATTTCGATCATACCCACTACCGGCAGAGGATCGCCCGGCCGCTCGGAGCCGACATTGCCGGGGCGATCATCGGATTGCGCTGATTTTCCAGCACTTTGCCAGCTTGTTCACGGCTGTGCGAAAGCGATTGTTCCGGATGTGACCAGTCGCTATAAGGGCGCCAAATCGGCGGCCTCGACACGGCAAAGCCGGCGGGCCTTCGAGCGGACGTTCATGCAGAAGGCCTGCCATGTCGAAGCAGATCAGTCTCGATCCTGACTACAAGCCCACCGACAACGAGCCGTTCATGAATGAGCGGCAGCGCGAATATTTCCGCGGCAAGCTGCTCGCCTGGAAGGAGGAGATCCTCAAGGAGGCCAAGGAGACCCTGGTCACCTTGCAGAGCGAGAGCGAAAACCACCCCGACATCGCCGACCGCGCCTCCTCGGAGACCGATCGCGCCATCGAGCTGCGCGCCCGCGATCGCCAGCGCAAACTGATCTCCAAGATCGATGCCGCGCTCTCCCGCATCGAGGACGGTTCCTACGGCTATTGCGAGGAAACCGGCGAGCCGATCTCGCTGAAACGGCTGGAAGCCCGCCCGATCGCGACGCTCTCGCTGGAGGCGCAGGAGCGCCACGAGCGCAACGAGCGTGTCTTCCGCGACGATTGAGCCGCGCAGCGAGCCCTCTCGCCCCTCTTAAAAAAGGCCCCGCAGCGTCGCTGTGGGGCCTTTTTTCGCATCGAGGAACTCTCGGCTTCAGGCCTGCAGCCGCCGCTGGACGCGGCGGCCCGGCCCGATCCGCGATCAGGCGACGTCGAAGCGGTCGAGGTTCATCACCTTGGTCCAGGCCGCGACGAAGTCCTTGACGAACTTCTCCTTGGCATCCTGGCTGGCATAGACCTCAGCGAGAGCGCGCAGGATCGAGTTCGAACCGAAGACGAGGTCGACGCGGGTGCCGGTCCACTTCGCGGCGCCGGTCTTGCGATCGGTGCCCTCGAACACATCCTTGGCCTCGGAAGCTGCCTTCCACTGCGTGCCCATGTCGAGCAGGTTGACGAAGAAGTCGTTCGTCAGCGCGCCCGGCCGGTCGGTCAGGATGCCGTGCTTGCTACCGTCGGCGTTGATGTCGATGGCGCGCAGACCGCCGATCAACACCGTCAGCTCCGGCGCGGTCAGCGTCAGCAGCTGGGCGCGGTCGATCAGCGCCACCTCGGCCGGCACCTTCGCGCCCGGCTTCTGGTAATTGCGGAAGCCGTCGAGCACAGGCTCCATCACTGCGAAGGAATGGACCTCGGTCTGCTCCTGCTTTGCGTCGGTACGGCCCGCGGTGAAGGGCACCGTCACGTCATGGCCGGCAGCCTTGGCCGCCCGCTCGACGCCGACATTGCCGGCCAGCACGATCAGATCGGCCAGCGAGACCCTCTGGTCGCCATCGGCCTCCTTGTTGAACTGGCGGCGGATGCCGTCGAGCACCTCGATCACCCTCGCGAGCTGGGCCGGCTGGTTGACCTCCCAGTCCTTCTGGGGCGCGAGACGAACGCGGGCGCCATTGGCGCCGCCGCGCTTGTCGCCGCCGCGGAAGGTCGCGGCCGAGGCCCAGGCGGTACCGACCAGCTCGGAAACGGTGAGGCCGGAGGCCTTGATCTTCTCCTTGAGCGCGGCGACGTCGGCGGCGTTGACCAGCGGGTGGTCGGCGGCCGGCAGCACGTCCTGCCAGATCAGCTCTTCCTTCGGCACTTCCGGGCCGAGATAGCGCGAGCGCGGGCCGAGATCGCGATGGGTCAGCTTGAACCAGGCGCGGGCGAAGGCCTCGGCGAAGGCCTGCGGGTTCTCGAGGAAGCGGCGCGAGATCTTCTCATAGGCCGGGTCCATGCGCAGCGACAGGTCGGTCGTCAGCATGGTCGGCTTGTGCTTCTTCGACGGATCATGGGCGTCGGGGATGACCGCCTCGGCGTCCTTCGCCTCCCACTGGATGGCGCCGCCCGGGCTGCGGGTCTGCACCCATTCGTACTTGAACAGGTTCTCGAAGAAGAAGTTGCTCCACTGCGCCGGGGTCTGCGTCCAGGTGACCTCGATGCCGCTGCCGACCGCATCGGCGCCGTGGCCGGTGCCGAAATTGCTGGCCCAGCCGAGACCCTGCGCTTCCAGCTCGGCCGCTTCCGGATCCGGGCCTTTATGCGACTCGGGCGCCGCGCCATGGGTCTTGCCGAAGGTGTGGCCGCCGCCGATCAGCGCGACCGTCTCCTCGTCGTTCATCGCCATGCGGGCGAAGGTCTCGCGAATGAAATGCGCCGCCGAGATCGGATCGCCATTGGCGCCCGGCCCCTCCGGATTGACGTAGATCAAGCCCATTTCGGTGGCGCTCAGCGGCGCGTCGAACTTGTCGAGCGGACGATGGGTCAGCCAGGCGGTCTCGGTGCCCCAGCTCACATCGTGATCGGGCTCCCAGGTATCCTCGCGGCCGCCGGCGAAGCCGAAGGTGCGGAAGCCCATGACCTCCAGCGCGACATTGCCGGTCAGGATCAGCAGGTCGGCCCAGGAGATCTGCTGGCCGTATTTCTGCTTGATCGGCCAGAGCAGGCGGCGCGACTTGTCGATGTTGACATTGTCCGGCCAGCTGTTGAGCGGGGCGAAGCGCTGCTGGCCGCGACCACCGCCGCCACGGCCGTCCGCGAGGCGATAGGTGCCGGCGGCATGCCAGGACATGCGCACGAATTGCGGGCCGTAATTGCCGAAATCCGCAGGCCACCAGTCCTGCGAGTCGGTCATCAGCTTGCGCAGGTCGTTCTTCAGCGCCTCGTAGTCGAGCTTCTTGAACGCGTCGCGATAGCTGAAGGCCTGGCCGAGCGGATCGGACTTGGCCGAGTGCTGGTTCAAGAGGTCGACAGGCAGCTGGCTCGGCCACCAGTCGCGGTTCTGACGGGTGCCGCCGCCATGGGCGACGGGGCATTTGCCCGTGCTGTCCTCAGTCTTCGCGTTCATGTCTCTCTCCGAGCTTGCAGGGCTGGCTTGGGTTGCGTCTTAGCAGGGCCATTTCATTATTTTAATTCCGATTTTCTGATCGCGACGATAAGCTGCGATTATGACAAACCTGACCTTCAAGCAGCTGCGCTATTTCGAAGCCTTGGCACGCCACGGCCATTTCGGCCGCGCGGCGGAAGCCTGCGCAATCTCGCAGCCGGCTTTGTCGCAGCAGATCAAGGCCTTGGAGGAAGAGCTCGGCGCAGACCTGTTCGAAAGAGACCGACGCCAGGTCCGGCTGACGCGCTTCGGCGAGGAGATCGTGACGCGAGCAAAAGATATCCTGCGCTCGCTCGACGAGCTCGAAGGCTATGCGCACGCCTCGCGGGACGGGCTGGTGGCGCGCCTGCGGATCGGCGTGATCCCGACGGTCGCGCCCTATCTGCTGCCGGGCCTGATCGGCGACCTCACCCGCCTGCACGGCGGCCTCGACCTGCATGTGAGGGAGACACTGACGCCCAGGCTCGTCCAGGAGCTGCACGAGGGCCGGCTCGACATGGCGATCGTCGCCCTGCCGGTGTCGGAGCCATCACTGACCGAGGTATCCCTCTTCACCGAGAGCTTCGTCCTGGTTCGGCCGAAGTCGGACGAGGGCAAACCGGCTCCCAATCGCGACGCCCTGCGCGAGATGCGGCTGCTGCTGCTCGAAGAAGGCCATTGCTTCCGCGACCAGGCGCTGTCCTTCTGCAATGCCAAGCCGCGCACCATGCAGCCGCGCGACCTGCTGGACGCGAGCTCGCTGTCGACGCTGGTGCAGATGGTCGATGCCGGACTCGGCGTCACCCTGATCCCTGAGATGGCGGTGGCGGTCGAGACGCGCTCGGCCTCGGTCTCGTTCGTGCGCTTCGGCAAGCCCGAGCCGTCGCGGACCATCGGCATGGTCTGGCGCAAGACCAGCCCGCTGGCGCGGCAATTGCTCGAAATCTCCGACATGGTCCGGCTATCGGCCGGCACGTTGCTGCGGGGCCGCGGCACCGCCCCTGTCGCACCCGGTCTCGGAGCTTGAGAAGGCTTCGTTGCAAGGGAAAGCCCCGCGCGGGAGGGCGCGGGGCTTCTGGCCGCCAGCCTTGGATAGCTGGGGAGCGTGGCGGGCGGCCGGGAGGAACGGCGGCTCGGGAGAGACCGCCGGCCGGCGCGAAGGCTTGGAACGTGGGGAGCGTCGCCGTCGCGCCGGAAATTCGGGAAGGGGCGTCAGAAGGGCAGCAGGATGTCCATCACCTGCTGGCCGTAGCGCGGCTGCTGGACGTCGGTGATCTGGCCGCGGCCACCATAGGCGATGCGGGCCTGGGCGATCTTGGTCGAGTCGATCGTGTTGTCGGATTCGATGTCCTCGGGCCGGATGACGCCGGCGACGATCAGCTCTCGTACCTCGAAATTGACCCTGATCTCCTGCTTGCCCTCGATGACGAGATTGCCGTTCGGCAGGGTCTGGGTGACGACGGCCGCGACATTGGTGGCGAGCTGCTCGGCCCGGCGCACCGAGCCGGTGCCCTCGCTCGACGAGTCCGAATCGAGCTTCAGCAGGGAGCCCGGCTTGGCGTTCTTTGCCCATTTGGTCTCGGAGCCGAAGAAATTCTCGGCGCCCATGTCTTCGCCGTTCTTGCGGCTGCGCTTGGTGGTGTTGTCGAGCTGGGCCCGGTCGGTGACCTTGACCTTGACGGTGACGAGATCGCCGACGAGCCGGGCACGCTGGTCCTTGAAGAAGGCGCGCGAGCCGGTACGCCAGAGCGAATTCGGCGCATAGGAGGCGTGCTCCACTGCCGGCATCGGCATCTGCACCGGCTTGTAGCCCTTGGCGGCGGTCGGGTCCTCGATCGCCGACAGTGCCGGCGCCTGGCCGACATTGGCGAGCCTGTCGGCAGCGCCGCAGGCGCCCAGCATCAGGCTGAGACCGAGGGCGGCGGGGATGGCGAGGGGATTGGTCCGGGTCATGGCAACGGTCCGCAACTGGAGCAAGGGGGTCGTCTTCACCGGGCAGCAGCGATCTGGCCGCTGCTGTGCGGGCTGACGTTGACGCGCCCGGGACCGGTGACGGTTCCCTGCAGCACGCGCTTCGACTGGATGTTGGTGATCGCGATGCTGTCGCCGATCGCGCCCGCTTCGTTGGCGCGGCCGCGCAGGCTGATCGAGATGCCGCGGGCCTCGTAGAGGATGGTGACGATGTCGCCGCGCCCGACGACTTCCTCGCGTTGGACATCGCCGCTACGCAGCACGGCGCCGGCCACCAGGGTCCGCTTGGCGACCTTGCCGACCGCCGCCTTCATCTCGCCGAGCACGTCGTTGAACTGCACGTCGCGCGGCCGGCGCTCGATGGTGACGGCACTGGCGGTGAGCGTCTCGCCGCGGGCGATGGTGCGCAGCGGCACCACGACCTCGACGGTCTCGACCAGTTGCCCGGAGACGCGCACCGGCTTCAGGCGGGTCGCCGCGCTGCCCGGCATGGTCAGCCGGCCGGTGACGCGGCGGCTGCGCGCATCGTAGTTGAGGTCGAGCGCTGCGAGGTCGCCGGTCAGCTCGGGCTCGACCACGACGGAGGGCGCACCGCCATCGAGTAGCAGGGCGAAGGCGCGCCCGTCGAAGCCGAAGCGCTCGAGCAGGGCCGATTTCACCGCTGCTTCGACATCGAGCCCTGTGATCCGGCGGGCCGCCCGCGTCACCACCACCTGGGCTACGCCCTGGCTGTCGAGATCCTGGGCATCGCGCAGGATGCCATGCTTCACCGCCGCGTCGACGATGCGGGCGACCTGGATCGTGCCGGTTTCGCCCAGAGCCGGCGCCCGGAAGGCCGGCAGCGCCGCATCCTGCGGCGACAGGCCCGCGATCAAATCGCCGAAGGCGACGATGTCGCGCGAGAGCGTGAGATCTGTCTTCAGCTTGAGCTTGGCCGCGACGACCGGCACGGCAGCGGCGGCGCGCTCGCCTGCCGGAGCCGGCGCCTGAGCGAGCGCCAGGGCGGGCAGCGCCGTCAGGGCCGCGATGATGAGAGTGGAGCGGATCATCTGGCTCATCCTCCGTCAGCGCATGATCTGCGTGGTGGACTGCATCATCTGGTCGGCCGCCGAGATCACCTTCGAGTTCATCTCGTAGGCGCGCTGGGCGGCGATCAGCGAGGAGAGCTCGGTGACCGCCTGGACGTTGCCTTCTTCCAGGTAGTTCTGCTGCAGCGTGCCGAAGCCTTCCTCGCCGCCGAGACCGTCGATCGCCGGGCCGGAACCGGCCGTCTCGACGAACAGGTTGTCGCCGATCGATTCGAGGCCGACCTTGTTGATGAAGCGCGAGAGCTGGATCTGGCCGAGCTGCTGCGGCGCGGTCTGGCCGGGCAAGGTCACCTCGACAGTGCCCTGCGCGTTGATCGAGACACCGGTCGCATTGTTCGGGACGGTGATGCCCGGCTGGACGAGATAGCCGTCGCGGGTGACCAGCCGGCCCTGGCTGTCGAGGTCGAATGAGCCGTCGCGCGAATAGGCGGTGCGTCCGTCGGGCATCTGGATGCGGAAGAAGCCCTCGCCGCGGATGGCGACGTCGTATTCCTTCTCCGTCGGGCTGAGGTTGCCCTGGCTCATCACCCGTCCGGTCGAGGCGGTCTTGACGCCGGAGCCGACGAAGGTGCCGGCCGGAACCTGGGTGTTCTGGTCCGAGGTCTGCGTGCCGGCGCGGCGGATATGCTCGTAGAGCAGGTCCTGGAAATGGATGCGCTGGCGCTTGTAGCCGGTGGTGCGGACGTTCGCGATGTTGTTCGAGATGACCTGGACATTGAGTTCCTGGGCCATCATGCCGGTGGCGGCGGTGTAGAGTGCGCGCATGGATCTGGCTCCTTCCGCGTCAGGCTTGCTGATCGGCCAGGCGGGAGATCGCCTTGGCACGCAGTTCGTCGGTCTTGCCCATCATCGCCGAGAGGGTCTGGTAGGCGCGCTGGACCTCGACCAGCCGGGTCATCTCGACCACGGCCTTGACGTTGGAGCGCTCGATCGCCCCGGTCTCGAGCCGCGCCTGCGGTCCGGCGGGCTGGGCGGCGGCGGTCGAGGAGAACAGGTTGGCGCCGTCGCTGGCGAGGGCGCGGGGATTGTCGAAGCGGACGATACGAAGCTTGCCGCGCTGGCCCTGGTCGGAGGAGACTGTGCCGTCGGCGGCGATACGGGCATTGCTCTCGGTCGAGCCGAAGACGATCGGACCGCCATCGCCCAGCACCGGCTGGCCGGCCTGGGTGACCAGCTGGCCGCGGCCATTGATCTCGAGTGAGCCGGCGCGGGTATAGCGCTCGCCCTGCGCGGTCTGGACGACCAGGTAGTTCTCGCCCTGCAAGGCGACGTCGAGCGGATTGCCGGTGCGCTCGATCATCCCGAGCGACAGGTCGATCGGCGTGCCCTTGTCGATGACATAGGAGAGCCGCCGATCCTGAGTGGGAAAGGTGTCGGCCCGTGCCGTCGGTGAGATATACTCGGCGAAGCGGGCCGAACGGGCCTTGAAGCCGTTCGTGCCGACGTTGGCGACGTTGTTGGCGATGACGTCGAGCTCGCGCGCCAGAGCCATCTGGCGCGACAGGCTGACGAGAAGCGCGTTTTCCACGGCTCCTGCTCCCGATCTGTCCCATGGCCGCCCCGACGCTCCCCAGCGCGGTGGCCATGCCAGATGAGTGGCAAGCGACGTGCCAACATGGTTAATCCAGACAAATAATTGATATCATTAGAGATAGATTGGAAGTCAGCCTTCACCAACGCTGGATCGAACCCACCCTCACGGCAGAAACGACCCGGCAAAAACTGCCGCCCTTAACGGGCCGTTAACCGTAATCAGGCGAAGGTTAACGCCAGAAAGACGGGCCGGGGCGGCGCCCGTTCTGGGCGGGCAGGCCGAGATGGCGAAGAAGGCGAACAAGGACGAGGAAGCCGCGGAAGGCGGCGCCGAGGAGGCGCCGAAGTCCGGCAAGAAGAAGCTCGTCATGATCGGTGGCGCCGTCGCGCTCGTCGCCGTGCTTGGCGGCGGCGGCTGGTTCTTCTTCATGAAGAAGAAGCCGCATGACGAGGTGACCGCCGAGCAGGCGGCCGCAGCCGCCAAGAAGCTGATCACCTTCGTCGAGATGAAGGACATGATGATCGGCATCTCCGCCGGGCCGCAGCAGGACCGTCAGCCGATCGTCAAGATCAAGGTCGCGCTCGAGATCGCCGATCCCAAGACCGCCGACCAGGTCAAGCCGCTGCTGCCGCGCGTCGAGGACGCCTTCCAGGTCTTCATGCGCGAGCTGCGCCCGTCCGACCTCGACGGCTCGGCCGGCATGTACCGGCTGAAGGAAGAGCTGCTGCGCCGGGTCAACGTCACCGTCTACCCGGCCAAGGTCGACGCCGTCCTCTTCAAGGAACTGCTGCTGCAGTAGCAGCGGCCCATTCGCCCGAGCAGATCATGGCCAACGACGATCTCGAAGCCCAGGACAAGGACAAGCTCCCGCTGACGCCGGAAGGCATGGCGGCAGAGTGGGCTACCATGTCCGACATCGTCGAGGACGATGGAGGCGAGTCAGAGGCCAATATCGATCGCCTGATGAATCAGGAAGAGATCGATACCATGCTCGGCTTCTCCATCGGAGATGACGGCAAGGGCGGCCGCAACGGCATCCAGGCGATCGTCGATTCGGGCTCGGTCACCTATGAACGCCTGCCGATGCTCGAAATCATCTTCGAGCGTCTGGTCCGGCTGCTTTCGACCAGCCTGCGCAACCTGTTCAGCGACAATGTCGAGGTGACGCTGGAGGGCATCCGCTCGGTGCGCTTCGGCGACTACATCAACTCGATCTCGCTGCCGGCGATGCTCGCCGTGTTCAAGGCCGAGGAATGGGACAATTTCGGCCTCGTCACCATCGAGTCCGCCCTCACCTACTCGGTGCTCGACACCATGCTCGGCGGCAAGCGCGGCCAGGCGGCAGCGCGCGTCGACGGGCGCCCCTTCACCTCGATCGAGATGAGCCTGCTGCGCCGCGTCATCGGCGTCGTGCTCGGCGATGCCGAGGCCGCCTTCCGGCCGCTCTCGCCGGTGAACTTCAGGGTCGACCGGATCGAGTCGAATCCGCGCTTCGTCTCGATCTCGCGGCCTGCCAACGCCGCGATCCGCGTCGAACTGCGCTTCGACATGGAAGGCCGCGGCGGCTCGCTGCACCTCCTTCTGCCCTACGCCACCATCGAGCCGATCCGTGAACTGCTGCTCGAAAGCTTCATGGGTGAGAAGCTCGGGCGCGACCCGATCTGGGAGAACCATCTCGCCACCGAGGTCTGGCAGGCGGACGTCGCCGTGAAGTGCGTGCTGCACGAATGCACCATGCCGCTGAAGCGCGTGATGAAGCTCGAGATCGGCGACACGCTGATGTTCGACGCCCGGCCCGATTCGGTCGCGTCCCTACGCTGCGGTGAGTTCATCGTCAGCGAGGGCCGGATCGGCCGCGTCGACGACAAGATCGCCGTCCAGGTCGTCAGCCCGCTGCGGCGCTCGAAGACGACCATGGCCGCCTTCGACACCAGCCATCTCAATCCGGCGTCCTGACCAGGGAGACCCTGCCCGATGACCATCACCCTGATCGCCGATGTCCTGGTCGCCTGCCTGCTGGTCGCCACCATCATCACCTGCTTCGTGCTCTCCAAGCGCATCGAGCGGCTGAAGGCCGATGAGAGCGCGATGCGCCAGACCATCGGCGCGCTGATCTCGGCCACCGACACGGCCGAGCGCGCCATCGCCGGCCTGAAGCTGACGCTCGGCGATTGCGACCGTACCCTCGCCGAGCGGCTGCAGACCGCCGAGCGCTACGCCGCCGACCTCGCCCAGCAGATCGAGGCCGGCCAGACGGTGATGGAGCGCATCGGCCAGATCGTCAGCGCCGCCAGCATGGTCGTGGCCAAGCCCGAGCCCACGCCTGAGAAGCCCGCTCTTTCCCGCATGGCGAGCACCGCCGATGCCGCCGCCGCGATCCGCGCCCGTGCCGCCCGCAGGCTCGAAGGCCAGGCTGCGTGATCCAGACGCCCCGCCTCATTCCGGCAGTCATCCTCGGCGCCATGGGCCTCTTGGCGCTGAAGCTGCTCTCCTGGTCGGCGGAGCCTTATCCGGGCAAGGTGCCCGCCAGCCCCCTGGTGCTGCCCGCGAAGCAGGAAAAGGAAGTCTGGGGCCTCGCCAAGGTCATCGCGAAGGCCCATCAGCCCGACACGTTCATGGACCCGGAGACCACCGGCACGATCGACCCGCCCAAGCCCAAGGTCGCGCCGGAGGAACAGGCCAAGCGCGACGCCGCCCCCAACAACAAGGCCGGCCTGATGAACGGCACCGCCCAGCCGATCTCGCCGGCAGAGAAGGCGCTGCTTGAACGCCTCGGCCAGCGCCGCGAGGAGATCGATGCGCGCATGCGCGAGCTCGACATGCGCGAGAAGCTGCTGGATTCGGCAGAGAAGAAGCTCGGCGGCCGCGTCGATGACCTGAAGGCGCTGGAAGAGAAGGTCGAAGGCCCGCGCAAGCAGGAGAGCGAGACCAATCAGGCGGTCAAGAACCTGGTGATCATGTACGAGACGATGAAGCCGAAGGACGCCGCCCGCGTCTTCGACCGGCTGGCGCTCGACATTCTGGTCCCGGTCGTCCAGCAGATGAACCCGCGCAAGATGTCGGACGTGCTCGCCGCCATGTCGCCGGAAGCGGCCGAGCGCCTCACCGTCGCGCTCTCGCTGCGCGGTCGACCCGTCGTCGCCGCCGAGCGCTCGCCGGCTCCCAGCCCGGCCGGCAACGAACTGCCGGCGATCGAACCCGCGCCGAAGCGCTGAATCGGCGGCTGCGCGGCTGATGCCGATCGGATCCTTAACCTACCATTATCCTTGACGGGCTAGCCTCCGCGCAGGTTGGAGCGGCCTGTCGCCGCTTTGCCCATCGCGTCGGGTTGAGTAGCGGTCGTGCGTATCCTGCGGTCCCTGAGCTTCGGCATCGGTCTGGCGGCGTTGAGCCTAGCGGCCGGCCTTGCCGCGCCGGCATCAGCCGCCACCGCGACCTTGCGCGGCGAAGCCATGCGCGCCGGCTTTGGCCGCCTCTCCTTCGCCTTCGACGAGCCGGTGACCACACGGGTGCGCGTCGCCAACGGCGTCGTGGTGATCGGCTTCAGCCAGCCGGTGAAACTCGATCCGAGCCGGCTCGCCGCCGAGCTGCCGACCTACATTTCCGTCGTGCGGATCGACCCTGACGGGCTCGGCCTGCGCCTGGCGCTCTCCCGCCCCTATCGCGCCAACCTGCTCGAAGCCGGCGACAAGGCCTTCATCGACCTGCTGCCGGAGAACTGGACCGGACAGCTGCCCGGCCTGCCGCCGGAGGTTCTCGCCGAACTGACCCAGCGCCTGCGCCTGGCCGAGTCGCGCGCCCGCGATATCTCCCGGATGCCCGCCCCCGCGCCGAAGCCGCTCGGCTTCCGCAGCGCCCGGTTGCCGACGCTCGACCGGCTGATGTTCACGGCGCCGCCGGAAACCATGCTCACCCCCACCCTCGACGACGGCAAGCTGACGCTGAACTTCGACCAGGCGCTGGCGGTGACGCCCTCGCAGATCCGCAGCCTGCTGCCGGCCGACTTCACGCTGGAGCAGGCGACGACGCGCGATGATCGGACGCAGCTTGTCTTCAGCGTGCCGAAGGAGCGCCAGCTCCGCAGCTTCCGCGACGAGGCCGGCTGGACGGTCGACCTGGCGCATGCCGGCGCCGCCACCCCGCTGTCACTAGCCGATCTGCAGGCCGCGGCGCCAGCCGAAGCCAAACCCGCAGATGCCAAACCCGCGGATGCCAAGACATCCGAGCAGAAGCCTGCCGCAGCACCGCCTGCCTCCGCTCCGAAGGCCGAGGCTCCGCCGGCCCAGCCCAAGCCGGCGGCCACCGTCGCCGCCGACGCGCCGCCTCGCGATGTCGAGATCGCTTCCGCCGCCGATGGGGATGGCGGCCGCATCGACTTCCGCTTCTCGCGGCCGACTGGCGCTGCCGCCTTTGTCGAACCCGGCCGGGTCACGCTCGTCTTCGATACGCGCGACACGCTCGATCCGGGCAAGCTCAAGGGCGTGCTGCCGGCACTGGTGCAGGACGTCACCGTCACCCGCGAGACCAAGGTCACCGTCGTCAGGCTGAAGACGGGCCGCCAGCAGATCGTGCGGCTCTCGGATGACGCCGCGCAATGGTCGCTGACCTTCGGCGACAAGGCGGGCAAGCCGGCCGGGGCGCTCACGCCGCGCCGGGACGCCGACGAGCGTGGCCTGACCATCGTCGCCGTGCCCGTGCCTGGCCTCACCGGCGTGCACTGGCTGGAGAACAGCGAGGGCGGCCCCAGTCTGGCAGTCGCGACCGCGCTGGGACCGACGCGGGCGGTCTCCAAGCCCTATCGCTTCCTCGAATTCGGCCTGCCGCAAAGCGCCCATGGCGTCGTCGTCAGCGCGGTAGCGGACGATCTTGCCGTGCGCGCCGACACCGACGAGGTCCGGATCGGCCGGCAGAATGGCCTGATCGTCAGCCTCGACGCCGAAAAGCCCGGCGAGGCCGAGAAGAAGAACGCCCCGGTCGCCGCCTTGCCGCTGCTCGACAGCGAGAGCTGGTCCGCCCTGCACACGACCGAGATTCGCGACCACACGGCAGCGCTGCAGCGCGACGCCGCCGGGGCCTCGCGGGCGCGCAAATCCCAGGCCCGCCTGGCGCTCGCCCGCTTCCTCGCCGCCAACGGCATGCTGGCGGAAGCCGTCGGCCCCTTGAATGCGCTGCTGACCGACGACGCCTCGATGCGCAGCAATCGCGATGCGCTGTTCCTGCACGGCCTGATCGCGACCCGCATGCACCGCAGCGCCGAGGCGCTCAAGGCGTTCGACGCCGCGCCGATCCGCGACGACGCCGAAGCCGGGCTCTGGCGCGCGCTCTCCGAGCAGCGGCTTGGCCGCAATACCCAGGCGCTCGCCGGCTTTCGCCGCGCCGAAAGCTTCCTCGACCGCTACCCTGCCGACCTCCAGGCCGAATTCCGCCCGGCCATGGCCCGGGCCGCGCTCGCCAGCGGCGAGGCGACAGTGGCGGAAAAGCAGATCGCGCGTCTCGCGGACTTGCCGGAAGAGCTGGTCAATCCCGAGGAGCTGGCGCTGCTGCGCGCCAGGCTCGACGATGTCAGCGGCCGGCCGGATGCTGCGCTCGCCGGCTACAAGCCGCTCTTCGAGGCAAAGACGAGGCCGGTCGCGGCCGAGGCGCAATTGCGCGCCGTCAAGCTTGCCCGCGCCGAGAAGCGTGCCGACTTCCCCGCCGACGAGGCTATCGCGCGACTCGAGACCGTCTCGGCGATCTGGCGCGGCGGCGAGATCGAGATCGAGGCGCTGGCCGAGCTCGGCCGCCTCTATGCCGAGCAGCAGCGCTGGCGCGACGCCTTCCAGACGGCACGCCGCGCCAACGAGGTCTTCCCGGAGAACCCGGCGACGCGGCTCCTGCATGACGAGACCGCTCAGCGCTTCGAGGCCCTGTTCAGCGATCCAGACCTCGAGAAGCTACCGCGGCTCGAAGCCCTGGCACTGTTCTATGACTTCAAGGACTACCTGCCGATCGGCCGGCGCGGTGACGAGATCACCCGCCTGCTCGCCGACCGGCTGGTGGAACTCGACCTGCTCGACCAGGCGAGCGAGATCCTGCAATACCAGATGGACAAGCGCCTGACCGGCGCGGCGCGCTCCACCGTCGCGACCCGGCTCGCCATGATCCGGCTGATGAACGGCAAGCCGGCTGAGGCCCTGCAGGCGATCGTCTCGACCCGGCTCGCCGAACTGCCGGCCGACGTGAAGCGCGCCCGCCTGCTGCTGGAGGCCAAGGCTCTTTCCGATCTCTCGCGCACCGACCAGGCGATCGAGCTGCTGGAGGGCGAGAACGGGCCGGAGATCGACCGGCTCAACGCCGACATCCTCTGGAGTGGCCGGCGCTGGCGCGAGGCCGGCGAGGCGCTCGAGCGCATCCTTGGCGAGAGCTGGCGCGGCCAGGCGCCGCTCGCCGACGGCGAGCGCGGCGACGTGATGCGCGCGGCAATCGCCTATGTCATGTCGAACGAGGCGCTCTCGCTCGACCGGCTGCGCACCAAATTCGCCACCAAGATGGCGCAGGGCGCCGATGCCCGCCTGTTCGGCTTCGTCACCGGCGCGAGCCGCGCCAGCGCCGCAGATATCCGCGAAGCCGCCCGCTCTGCCGCCGGCTCCGATACGATGACCGACTTCCTCAAGGAGTACCGCAAGCGCTACCCGGCCTATTCCAGCGCCGTGCGCGAGCGACGCAAGCCGGCCGAAGCCGATGCCGACCCGAAGCCGGTCCAGGGCTGAGCCTCAATTGCCGTAGCTCTTGACCAGCGAGCCGGCGACCAGCCCCCAGCCGTCGACCAGCACGAAAAAGATCAGCTTGAACGGCAAGGCCACCGTCACCGGAGGCAGCATCATCATGCCGACCGACATCAGGATCGAGGCGACCACCAGGTCGATGATCAGGAACGGCACGAACAGCAGGAAGCCGATCTCGAAGGCACGCCGCAGCTCCGAGATCATGAAGGCCGGCACCAGCACCTGGATCTGGATGTCCTCCGGCCGATCCGGCCTGGGCTCGCGCGACATCTCCATGAACAGTGCCAGGTCCTTCTCGCGCACATGCTTCAGCATGAACTCGCGGAACGGCACGATGCCGCGCTCGAACGCCTCCTGCGGCTGCATCTGCCCGGCGATCAGCGGCGCGCCGGCGACGCGATAGGCCTCCTTCAGGGTCGGCGCCATCACGAAGCCGGTCAGGAACAGCGAAAGCCCGATGATCACCGCATTGGGCGGCGCGGTCTGGGTGCCGATCGCCGAGCGCAGCAGCGACAGCACCACCGCGATGCGGGTGAACGAGGTCACCATGATCAGGATCGACGGTGCCAGCGACAGCACCGTGATCGCGGCGATGAGCTGCAGCGCCCGCTCGGTGACGCCGCCCTGGCCGAGGTCGAGCGATAGCGTCTGGGCCTGCGCCACGGCGGCGATCCCGAGCACGCCCAATCCTGCGGCAAACGCCGCCAGCCAGCGCAATCCTCGTCCCGTGGGTATCAGCCTGCCCATCATCCGTCCCCGCCCGAATCAAGGAGCGGGCTCACGGGAACGCTAGAGCAAGCCTCGCGGGCGGGCGAAGAGGCTTTCCGCGGCTATCCCCCGCCGCCTGCGCGCCAGGGGAGCAAGCTGATCAAGCTCAGCTCTTCGGCTTGGGATCGCGCCCGAGCAGGCGGGCGAACTCGGCCTCGATCGCGTCGACCGAGAACGGATCCTCCTCCGGCGGCTTGGCCGCGGACTTCGGCTCGTCCGCAGGCTTGACCTCGGCCGGCTTGGCCGCAGCGGGTTTGGCGTCCGCCGGCTTGGTCTCGACCAACTTCGTTTCCGCCGGCTTCTGCTCGCTCGGCTTGGCCTCGTTCCTGGCCGGCGCAGCGGCCTTGTCGGCGGCATCCTCGACCTCGCCGAGCACATCGTCGAAGACCGGCGCGAACTTGGCGGGCTTGCTCGGCTCCGGCGCCGGAACAGGCGGAGCCTGCTCCTTCACCGGTGCAGGCTTCTTCTCCTCGACCTTGGCCGGTTCCGGCACCGGCGGCTTCGGCGGCGCGAAGACCGGCGGGGCGACCAGCGGAGCATCGGATGCGGCGGGGCGCGCCGGCGCGGGCTTCAGCCCCAGCGCCATTTCGAGCTCGGCTTCCATGTCGAGCGCCGGGCGTGCGGGCGCGGGAGCAGCCGGCTGCGGCTTGGCTGCGGCGGCAGGAGGAGCCGGCGGCACGACGGGCGCTGGCGGCGGAACGATGGGCTTGAGCGCCGGCATGTCGGGCTCGGTGCGCGGGCTGGCAGCGCCGGGCCGCACCGCCGAGAGCGGCCGCTTCAGCGCCTCCTCGAGCTGGCGGGCCATGTCGCCGAGCTCGCTGGCGCTGGCCGAGGGAGCCGGATCACGCGCCAGGGTCGCGGCGATGCCTGCGGCTCCCGCCGAGGCGGCGGGAGGAATCGGAGCTGGAGCCGGACGCGGCGGCGGTGACAGGGGAGCCGGGCGCGCGACAGGCGCCGGAGCGGCCGGCAGTGGGCGCGGTGGCGGCGGAACCGGATCGACCGGAACAGCCGGAGCCGGCACCGGCGCGGCCGGCGGCGAAGGCGGCAGCGGACGCAGCGGCTCCTCGGCGACGAGCGGACGCTGCTCGGATTCGAACGCCAGCGGCCGCTCGGCCTGGCCTTCGCTCTGCGCCGGCACCGCCACGCGCCCACCGCTGCGCATGATGTTGGTCTCGACCACAACGTCGGAGGCGCCGCCGATCATCACGAGATGCTCGACATTGTCGCGTCGCACCAGGATCAGCTGGCGCTGCCGGTCGAGGTCGTAGACGTCGACCACGCCGAGGCGCGGCTGGCGGGCGCGTCCACCGCCCTGCCCCTTGAACTTCAGCCGGCCGCCGCTCATCCGCCGCAGGAAGAAACCGAGCAGCGCGACCAGGAGCAGCACCACGGCGAAGGCGATGATCCAACGCAGGCCGGAAGAAAGTTCGAAACCAAACAAAGTCTGCAAGGTCTGCCTCATGAAGCGACGCGACAGCCGCCGACCGCTCTTTGTAAGGGCGCTCAGGCGGATAGACGGGGTTGGCTATACCATAAGCGCCGCCAATTCGGGAAACGTGGTTAGCGGATGGTTAACACCATCCCGCAGATCGCTGTGAATTAACCCGATATTAACCATGCACCCGGCAATAATTTCCCACTTCGGCAGGAGCCGACGGGAGATTGCGGCATGGCGAACAACGGCCTTGGCCTGATGGGGGCGCTGAAGACGCGGATGCACTGGCACCAGGCGCGCCAGAAGCTGCTCGCAGAGAACGTCTCCAATGCCGACACACCACGCTTCAAGCCGCACGATCTGCGCGCGCCCTCCCCGGCCGGCAATGGCGGGGTGACGCTGGCGCAGACCTCGCCGCTGCATCTCGGCCTGTCCGGCCAGCAGGGCGGCTTCGACCCGCGCGATCCCAAGCGCTTCGAGACCACGCCGAGCGGCAACAGCGTCAATCTCGAGGACGAGATGATGAAGGTCGCGCAGAACCAGTCCGACTATCAGCTCGCCGCCTCGCTCTACAGCAAGAGCCTCGGGCTGATGAAGATCGCGATCGGCAAGGGCCGATAAGGAGCTACGTCATGGATCTGCTCAAGAGCCTCGCCGTCGCCGCCTCCGGCCTCAAGGGTCAGGCCGGTCGCATGCGCGTCATCGCCGAGAACCTCGCCAACGCCGATTCGTCGCCCGAGCGCGCTGGCACCGATCCCTATCGCCGCAAGATCGTGACCTTCCAGGGCAAGCTCGACCGTGAGCTCGACGCCCAGGTCGTCGAGCTCGGCCGCGTCAGCCGCGACCGCAGCGATTTCCGCAGCAAGTACGACCCCGGCCACCCCGCCGCCGACGCCAGCGGCCAGGTCAAATTGCCGAACGTCAACTCGCTGATCGAGACGATGGACATGCGCGAGGCCCAGCGCAGCTACGAGGCCAATCTCAACGTCATCTCGTCCACGCGCCGGATGATCCAGCGCACCATCGACATCCTGCGCGCCTGACGCAGTACGGCTGAAGCGGAGCCAAACTCATGACCACCTCGAGCTTTGCCGCCGGTGCCTATGCCTCGATGCAGGGGATGGGCACGAGCGCCCTGCTGAAGAAGCCGGCCTCGGTCGGCGGTTCCACCGGCGCCGGCCTGCCCGATTTTTCCTCCCTCGTCAGCAAGGCGCTGGAATCGACGGCGCAGAGCGCCCGCCAGGCCGATATCCAGGCCGGCAATGTCGCTGCCGGCCGCTCCGACGTCGTCGACGTGGTCACGGCGGTCGCCGAGAGCGAGGCCGCGATCGAGACGCTGGTCGCCGTGCGCGACCGCGTCATCGCCGCCTATGAGGAAATCATGAGGATGCCGGTCTGACGCCGTAATCCCGCCGACCATCGAAACGGAACGCAAACCGATGACCTCCGGAGCCATCCTCGACGTCGCCCGCGACGGCATCGTCGTCTTCCTCAAGGCCGGCGCGCCGCTGATGCTGATCGCGCTCGCCGTCGGCCTCGTGGTCTCGCTCGTCCAGGCGCTGACCCAGATCCAGGAGCAGACCCTGGTCTATGTCCCGAAGATCATCGCGGTCTTCGCCGCGCTGCTGCTGTTTTTGCCGTTCATGGGCGATGCCCTGGCGGGTTATATGGGCAGGGTCGCCGTCCGAATCGCCACGGGCGAATGAATCCAGCGCCAGCCAGCGCCTCCCTCTTCCTGCGGAGTCCGGCCGGCGCGCCTTACTGGCGCGGGAGCCGGGTCCGCCCGATGCAGATCGCCATCCTGCCCGAGCTCAGCGCGCTGTTCGTGCTGGTCTTCGCGCGCGTCGGCACTCTCGTCATGCTGATGCCGGGCATCGGCGAACGTCTCATCCTCTCGCGCGGCCGGCTCTCCCTCGCCTTCTTCCTTGCGCTCGTCATCCTGCCGATGGCGCGCGGCTCGATCACGATCCCGCAGAATCCGGCAGCGCTCGGCGGGCTGCTGATCAGCGAGATCCTGGTCGGCCTCGTCATCGGCGCCAGCGCGCGCCTGCTGATGGGCGCACTCCAGACCGCCGGCTTCATCATCGCGCAGACGCTCGGCCTCGGCTTCGCCGTCACCGTCGACCCCACCGGTGGCCTGCAGAACCCCTCGCTCGCCAACTTCCTCTCGATGCTCGGCATCACCCTGATCCTGGCGGCCGATCTGCACCATCTGGCGCTCGCCGCCATCCATGAGAGCTACCGGCTTCTGCCGCCCGGCGGCTTCCCGGAGATCGGCGACGTGATGGCACTGGCGGTCAAGGCGATGGCACAAGGCTTCTCGCTGGCGGTGCAGATCTCGGCGCCCTTCATCGTCTTCGGCCTGCTGTTCAATCTCGGCCTCGGCGTGCTGGCGCGGCTGATGCCGCAGCTCCAGGTCTTCTTCCTCGCGGTCCCCGCCTCGATCCTCGGCGGCATGCTGGTGCTGCTCGCTTCCGTCGGGGTGATGATGGGCGTCTTCCTCGACGATCTCGGCGCCTTCCTGCGCCAGTTCATCGGTCTGTAAGGAGACGGACCGATGGCGGGAGATGTCGAGAACGAAGATCGCACAGAAGAACCGACCCAGCGAAAGCTGGATGAGGCCATCGAGAAGGGCGACGTCGCGAGGTCCCAGGAGATTGGCACCTTCTTCGTGCTCTGCGGCTTCACGCTGGCGCTGGTCGTCGCCGCCGGCAGCTCGGCCCGCGACGCCGCGCTCTCGCTGCGCTCCTTCCTGATGAACGCCCATCAGGTCTCGGATGACGCAGGTGCCCTCTTCCACGTCACCAGCAAGGGCGTGATGACCGGCTTTGCCATCATGGCCCTGCCGCTCGGCTTCATCCTCATCGCCGCATTCGCTGGCGCGTTGATCCAGCACAAGCCGCTCTGGACCACCGAGCCGCTGATGCCGAAATTCGACCGGATTTCGCCGATGGCCGGCGCCAAGCGCATCTTCGGCAAGGAGGCCTGGGTCAATTTCGCCAAGGGCCTGGCCAAGATCGCCCTGGTCGGCATCGGCGTCTGGCTCGTGCTCTGGGGCGAGCGCGACCGCCTGCAGGGCTTCGCCCAGATGGATGTGCATGCCCTGTTGCCGGCGGTGCTGGTGCTGACCATCAAGCTGATGGCGAGCGTCCTTGCCATCTTCGCGATCATCGCCATCGGCGATTTCGGCTATCAGCGCTTCACCTGGTACCAACGCCAGCGCATGACCAAGCAGGAACTGAAGGACGAATACAAGAACACCGAAGGCAATCCCGAGGTGAAGGCCAAGCTCAGGCAACTGCGCGCCCAGCGCGCGCGCTCGCGCATGATGGCGCAGGTGCCGAAGGCGACGGTGATCATCACCAACCCGACCCACTACGCTGTCGCCCTGCAATACGAATCCGGCCAGGGTGCGCCGCTCTGCCTCGCCAAGGGCGTCGATGCGATTGCGCTCAAGATCCGCGAAGTCGCCGGCGAGCACAGCATCCCGATCGTCGAGAACCCGCCTCTGGCACGCGCGCTCTACGCCACCGTCGAGATCGATGACGAAATTCCTGTCGAACACTATCAGGCAGTGGCGGAAGTCATCGGATACGTCTTGCGCCTGAAGCGCCGGCGCGCCTAACTCGCTGGTCGGGCAGGCCTCTCTACGCTATGCCCGACGCCGACCATCACCGACGGGCGATTGAAGGAAACGGACCCGCTGCAATGAGCGCAAGCACGGCACCGAGCGCGATCGACCGCTCCGACCGGCCCGGCCATGTCGGCATCATCCTTCTGGTCGCGGGCCTTTTGGTCGGCGCAGCGATCGCGCTCGGCTTCATCGCCAATGAATGGGCGCAGCCGCTGATCCTCGGCCTGCTCGCCTTGCTCTCGGTCGTCGGGGTTTTCTGCCTGTTCGCCTTCGCGATCGGGCTGATCCAGTTCGCCGGGCGCTCCGCCCGCAACGACCTGACCAAGGCGATCGTCGATGGCGCCGAGGACGGCATTGTCGTCACCGAGGGCGAGAACCGCATCGTCTACGCCAACGAGGCCTATCTCGCCTTCGCCGGTGCCCGCAACGCCAGCGAGATCGCCCCGGTCGAGCGCCTGTTCAAGGGCCGTGCCGAAGTCTCGGAGGCAATCTACCGCCTCGCCACCGCCGCCCGCGCTGGCCGCCGCCTCTCGGAGGAGATCCGGCTCGAGCCGGCGCTGAACGAGCGCGGCGCCGTCGGCTGGTACCGCGTGCGCGTCACGCCGATCACCCGCGCCGGCCGGCCGGCCTGCAAGTGGAGCGTCGCCGACGTCACGCCCGAGCGCGAGCGCCAGGAGAACGCCTTCCAGGAACTGCAGCACGCGATCGACTATCTCGACCACGCGCCCGCCGGCTTCCTCTCGATCGATGCCGACAGCGAGGTGCCCTATCTCAACGCGACATTGGCCGGCTGGCTCGACTACGACCTCGCCCGCTTCGGCTCCGGCGGCCTGCAGCTCGAGGACATCGCCTCGCCCAATGCCGCCGCGCTGATCCAGGCCATTCGTGGCCAGCCCGGCGATGTCCGCATCGAGGTGCTCGATGTCGACCTGCGCCGCCGCAACGGCCAGTCGCTGCCGGTCCGTCTGCACCACCAGGTCGCCTTCGGCCAGGACGGACGCGCCGGCGCCTCGCGCACCCTGGTGCTCAACCGCGCCGCCGGCGAGGCCGGAGCCGACCGCCACACCGATGCCGAGGCGCGCTTCGCCCGCTTCTTCCATGCGACGCCGATGGCGATCGCGACCGTCGATCGCCATGGCGCGATCCTGCGCTCGAACGCCTCTTTCACCCGCTTGATGCAAGGCGGCGCCCAGCCGGCGACGATCCAGGAACTGGTCAACGGCAACGGCGCCCTCGCCCAGGCCTTCGATGCCGCGCTCGCCGGCAAGGGTGAGATCGCCCCGCTCGACGTCGCACTCACCGGCGAGGAAGGCCGCTCGGCCCGGCTCTATCTCTCACCGGTTCCGGCCAGCGAGGATGCCGATGGCGAGCGCGCCATCGTCTATGCGCTGGAGACCACCGCCGAGCGCAAGCTCAAGGACAATATGGACCAGGCCGGCAAGATGCAGGCGGTCGGCCAGCTCGCCGGTGGCATCGCGCACGACTTCAACAACGTGCTGCAAGTCATCATCAACGCCTCGGAATTCCTGCTCGCCAGCCACAAGCCGACCGACCCGTCCTTTCCGGACATCATGCAGATCAAGCAGAACGCCTACCGGGCGGCCTCGCTGGTCCGGCAGCTGCTGGCGTTCTCGCGCCGGCAGACGCTGCGCCCGCAGGTGCTGGCGCTCGGCGACGTGCTCTCCGACCTCTCGCTGATGCTGAAGCGCGTCGTCGCCGACAAGATCTCGCTCGACGTCCGCCAGGGCCGCGACCTCTGGCCGGTCAAGGCCGATCTCGGCCAGCTCGAGCAGGTCGTCGTCAATCTCGCCGTCAACGCCCGCGACGCCATGCAGAACGGCGGCAAGCTGCAGGTGCGCACCCGCAACGTGCCGGCGGCCGAGGTCGGCGAGCTCGGCTATGACAGTCTGCCGGCGGCCGACTATGTCCAGCTCGAGGTCGAGGACAGCGGCACCGGCATCCCGGCCGAGCATCTGGAGAAGATCTTCGAGCCCTTCTTCACCACCAAGGAGGTCGGCAAAGGCACGGGCCTCGGCCTCTCCATGGTCTATGGCATCGTCAAGCAGACCGGCGGCTTCGTCTTCTGCGATTCCGTCGTCGGCCGCGGCACCAATTTCCGTATCTTTCTGCCGCGCTACATCCCGACGCAGGAGGACATCGCCGCCGAGGCCGCTGCCAGGGAGGCGCCGAAGAAGGCGGCCGCCGACCATACCGGCGCCGGCGTCATCCTCCTGGTCGAGGACGAGGACGCGGTGCGCGCCCTCAACGCCCGCATGCTGGTCTCGCGCGGCTACACCGTCCACGAGGCCGCTTCCGGCGTCGAGGCACTCGACCTGTTCAAGCAGCACGAGGGCAAGATCGACCTCGTCATCTCCGACGTGGTCATGCCCGAGATGGATGGCCCGACCCTGCTCGGCGAATTGCGCAAGCGCAACGCCGCCACCAAGGTCGTCTTCGTCTCCGGCTATGCCGAGGAGGCTTTCCGGAAGAACCTGCCGGAAGGGGAGGATTTCCACTTCCTGCCCAAGCCCTTCACGATGAAGCAGCTCGTCGAGACGGTGAAAGCGGCGATGAGCTGAACGCGTCGAGGTTCCGGCGCCGGGTCGCATTACGAAGAGTTCATGTTGCGGACAGGCGCTCCGCGCGCGCCGGCCTGTAGAGTCGTTCGTCGACGACAGCGCTGCGCCGTGGTGACCAATGAAACGTTTCGCGATCATAGCCCTTCTGGCGGCTATCGCAGTCTTTGCCACCTGGCGCCTGATCAGGCCGCAGGACGGCCCGCAGCAGGCCCATGCCGAGCGCCGGGCCGGTCCGATGGCGAGCCCGGTCACGACCGTGCTCGCCGGCCGCGCCGACATTCCGGTGACGCGCCGCTCGATCGGCTTCGCCGAGCCGGTCGCCATCGTCGCGGTCAAGTCCCGGCTCGACGGCGTCATCGCCGACATGCACGTCAAGGAAGGCCAGGAGGTCAAGCAGGGCGACCTGCTCTTCACCCTCGACGATCGCGAGCTCAAGGCACAGGTTGCCCGCGACGAGGCCAATGTCGAGCGCGACAAGGCAACCGTGGCGCAGAAGCGCGCCGATCTCGCCCGCCAGAAGAGCCTGGTCGACAAGGGCGCCGGCACGCAGCAGGCGCTCGACCAGGCGACCGCCGACGAGGCCGTCGCCACCGCGGCAGTCAAGGCGGACGAGGCGACCCTGGCGCTAGACCGCGTCCGGCTCGGCTACACCACGATCACCGCTCCGATCTCCGGCCGGCTCGGCGCCATCACGGCGACACCGGGCAATGCCGTGCGCGCCAACGACGCCAGCGGCAACCTGGTGACGGTGACTGAGCTCGCCCCGATCCGCGTCACCTTTACCCTGCCTGAGCGCGACCTGACCCTGCTGCAGGAGGCGGCCAAGGCGTCGATGCCGGCGAAGGTCACCGCCTACGCCTCCGGCACGCGCGAGGAGCTCGCCACCGGCGATCTTTCCTTCATCGATTCCGCCGTCGACATCCCCTCCGGCACGGTCAGCGTCAAAGCGCTGTTCACCAACGAGCCCCACCGGCTCTGGCCCGGGCAATATGTCGACGTCGTCATCCAGCTCGGCACGATGCCGGGCTCCGTAACCGTCCCCTCGGTCGCCCTGCAGGAGGGTCAGAAGGGCCCCTTCGTCTACGTCGCCAAACCCGACGACACGGTCGAGGCGAGGCCCGTCAAGGTCGCCTCCAACGAGAACGGCGTCGTCGCGATCGCCTCGGGGCTGACGCAGGACGAGAAGGTCGTCACCGAAGGCCAGTCGCGGCTGGCGCCGGGCGCCCCGATCAGGCTCGCCGCCCCGCAAACCGCCAAGCCGTGAGGGCGCGCCATGTCGGTCTCCGCCTTCTGCATCCGCCATCCGGTCGCGACGATCCTGATGTCGTGCGCGCTGATCCTCGGCGGCCTGTTCGCCTGGCGCTCATTGCCGGTCGCGGCGCTGCCTCGCGCTGAGTTCCCCGTCGTCAACGTCTCCGCGCAATTGCCCGGTGCCTCGCCGGAGATCATGGCGACCTCGGTGGCGACGCCGCTGATCAAGCAGTTCGCCACCATCGCCGGCATCGATTCGATCGCGACGACCAACGCGCTCGGCAATACCTCGATCGCGATCCAGTTCGCGCTCGATCGTGACATCGACGCGGCGGCGGCCGACGTCCAGGCGGCGATCGCCCGGACCCAGCGCCAGCTCCCGGTCGACATGACGACGCCGCCGAGCTACCGCAAGTTCAACCCGGCCGACGCCCCGATCCTGCTGCTGGCGCTGAAGAGCGAGGTCACGCCGCTCTCCAAGATCGACGCCTTCGTCCAGCAGGTGCTCTCGCCGACGCTCTCCACCGTCGAGGGCGTGGCGCAGGTCCAGATCTTCGGCAGCCAGAAATACGCGGTGCGCATCCAGGTCGACCCGACCGCGCTGGCCGCACGCGGCATCGGCATCAACGAATTGCAGGCGGCGATCACCGCCGCCAACGTCAACACACCGGTCGGCACCATGCAGTCCGGCCCCCAGCAATTGACGCTGGAAGCGCAGACCCAGCTCGCCGACGCCAGCCATTTCGCCGACATCATCATCGCCACCCGCGACGGCCGCCCGGTCCGGCTCGGCGACGTCGCCAAGGTGATCGACTCGGTCGAGAACCTGCAGCTCGCCAGCTGGTATGACGGCTCGCGCGCCCTCGTCGTCGCGGTCTTCCGCCAGCCCGACGCCAACACGGTCGAGGTCGTCGACCGCGTCAAGACGGCGATCGGCCAGATGCAGTCGCTGCTGCCGCCGGCGACGACGCTCGGCCTGCTCAACGATCGCTCCGCCTCGATCCGCCAGGCGGTCGAGGACGTGCAGTTCACCCTTGGCCTGACGATCGTGCTGGTCGTGGCTGTGATCTTCCTGTTCCTGCGACGCTTCATGGCGACGCTGATCCCGGCGGTCGCCGTGCCGATCTCGCTGCTCGCGACCTTGGGAGCGATGTATCTGCTCGACTTCTCGATCGACAACATCTCGCTGCTCGGCCTGACGCTCGCCGTCGGCCTCGTCGTCGACGATGCGATCGTCATGCTCGAGAACATCGTCCGGCATATGGAGGAGGACGGGCTCTCCGCCTTCGACGCAGCCCTCAAGGGCTCGAGCGAGATCGGCTTCACCATCATCTCGATCTCGCTCTCGCTGGTCGCGGTCTTCATCCCGGTGCTGCTGATGGGCGGCGTGATCGGGCGCGTCTTCAACGAGTTCGCGGTCGTTGTCACCGTCGCCATCCTCGCCTCGGCCTTCGTCTCGCTGACGCTGACGCCGATGATGTGCGCGCGCCTCAGCGCCGATGCCGCCGGCCATGGCGCGGGCGGCGGCAAGGATCGGCTCGCCTTCCTCGAGCGCGGCTTCGACGCCGTGCTCGGCGCCTACCGCGCCGGGCTCGACCTCAGCCTGAAATACCGCCGCACCGTGCTGATGCTCTTCGTCGCCAGCATCGCCGCCAGCGTCTGGCTGGTGATGAGCGTGCCGAAGGGCTTCTTCCCGCAGGAGGATATCGGCCAGCTCCAGGTCGCGACCGAGGCGCGGCAGGACATCTCCTTCGACGCGATGTCGGGCCTGCAGCAGAAGGTCGAAGACGTCTTCCGGCGCTCGCCCTATGTCACCCATGTCGCCTCGACCATTGGCTCCAGCGGCCAGTCGAGCAGCCTCAATGCCGGGCGGCTCTTCGTCGAGCTGAAGCCGAAGGATGAGCGCCCGCCCCTGCAGCAGATGCTTAGCGAGCTGCGCCGCCAGCTCGCCGCCATTCCGGGCATCGCGACCTACATGTCGCCGGTGCAGAACCTCAACATCGGGGCGCGCTCCTCGAAGAGCCAGTACCAGTTCGTGATGCAGTCGATCGACCAGACTGCTCTGTCCGACTGGTCCGGCAAGATGCTGGAGGCGCTGCAGCACGACCCGCTCTTCGTCGACGTCACCACCGACCTGCAGAACAAGGCACTGCTCGCCAATCTCGTCGTCGATCGGGCCAAGGCACAGTCGCTCGGCATCAGCGCCGATGTGCTGCGCTCCAGCCTCTATTCCGGCTTCGGCGTGCGCCAGATCTCGACGATCTACACCACCAGCGACAGCTATCAGGTGATCATCGAGTTCAATCCCGACATCCAGTGGTCGAACGACCGGCTCGACCAGGTCCGCTTCCGCTCCTCCTCCGGGGCGCTCGTCCCGCTCGGCACCTTCGCGAGGATCGAGCGCAAGGCCGGCCCGCTCACCGTCAACCAGCTCGGCCAGCTCCCGGCCGTCACTCTCTCCTTCAACCTGCCGGCCGGTCGCGCGCTCGGCGAGGCCGTGCAGCGCATCGATGCGATCAAGGCTGAGCTCGGCATGCCCGCGCAGATCGGCACCAGCTTCGCCGGCGTCGCCAAGACCTTCGAGCAGTCGCTCGGCAACCAGGGCCTGCTGATCGCCGGCGCGGTGCTGACGATCTACATCGTCCTCGGCATCCTCTATGAGAGCTTCATCCACCCGCTGACGATCCTGACCGGCCTGCCCGCGGCGGCGCTCGGCGCGCTGCTGACGCTGAAGCTCTTCGGCCTCGACCTCTCGGTCATCGCCGTGATCGGGCTGCTGATGCTGATCGGCATCGTCAAGAAGAACGCGATCATGATGATCGACGTCGCGCTCGAACTGCAGCGCGCCGGCGAGCCGCCGCACACGGCGATCCGCGAGGCGTGCCTGCGCCGCTTCCGGCCGATCATCATGACGACGCTGGCGGCGATCCTCGGCGCGCTGCCGATCGCGATCGGCGCCGGTGCCAGCGCCGAATTGCGCCAGCCGCTCGGACTCGCCGTGGTCGGCGGGCTGATCGTCTCGCAGGTGCTGACCCTCTTCATCACCCCGGTGATCTTCCTGTTCATGGAAGGGCTCTCGCGGAGGCTGGGCGGCAAGGCAGCAAAGGCTCCGCCCGCCCCGGCGGAAGCCCCACACGCGGCAGGGTGATCAGCCCCTGCACGGCATGGGCAGTTTGCCACCAGCGCTTTGCGAGATTTGCTGTGCCTTCCGGCGCAGCTTCGGCGGAGTTTGATCCGGCCGGCTTCTCGACAGCCTGCGGCAACACGGGAGAGGAAGCATGACGGAGATGCCGAAGGGGCGCGAGGCGCCCCCGGACGAACCGGCCCTCGATTTCGGCGGCGTCGTGCTCTCGCCGCAGAAGGAGCTCGTCAGGATCTTCTACAAGGAGATGTGGGACCACGCCGACAAGTCGCTGATCCCACGGATCTTCCACGAGGACTTCACGTTTCGCGGCTCGCTCGGCCCAGTTCTGCGCGGCCATCGCGAATTCGCCGGCTATGTCGACTGGGTCACAGGCTCGCTCGGCGACTACACCTCCGACATCCTGGCACTGGTCGAGGAAGGCAACCGGGTATTCGGCCGTCTGCGCTTCCACGGCTTCCATCGCCGCGAGATGTTCGGGGTCCCGCCGAGCGGCCGCCATGTCTGGTGGCATGGCGCGCCGGCCTTCACTTTCGAGAACGGGCTCGTGCGCGACCTCTTCGTGCTCGGCGACATCCATGGCCTGATCGGGCGCCTGAAGCAGGGCTGAGCGGCCTGCCCTATCTGGCGAAGGTCACGCCCGGCTCTGCCGGCGCCAATCGGATCAGCCGGCAGTCCCTGACCGCCGCCTGGCGATGCACCATCGCCTCGCGATAGATCGGATCGCGGAACATCGCGGCGAAGGCCTCGACGCTGGGATATTCGGCGATGAAGCAGATGTCCCAGCGCTCGCCCCTCGGGCCGATCAGCACCTGCTCGAAGCCGCCGCGCCAGATGATCCGCCCGCCGAGCCGCGCCAGCACCGGCGCGCTGATCCGGCCATAGGCCGCGAACGCCTCGCGGCCGCCGCCATTCGGTCCGTCCGGATACTGCGCCTCGCCATTGAGTCGGATCAGGTTCAGCATCTGCACAGGGCCCGGCCGGTCGTCGGCGCGGAAGGCGGCGAAGGTCTCGCGGCTGAAGCTCGTATGGTCGCTCATCCCCATCTCCCTCAACCGGCCTTAGCGACGTTCGACCAGCCGCCCGAATAGACCGGCTGCCGCCGGGCCATCCAGGCGTCGAGCCCCTCGCGCAGGTCGGCCGTCGGCACGACGCGGGCGAACTGCTCGCTCTCGATCAGCAAACCTTCGGCGATGCTGGCGTTGATGCCGCGCGTCACCGCCGTGAGAATGCTCGCCGCCGCCAAAGAGGAATGCCGCAGGATACGCGTCGCCATCGCGTGCGCCGCCGGCAGCAGCTCCTCATGCGGCACCACCCCGTTGATCAGCCCTAGCTCGAGCGCCCGCTGCGGCGTGAACGGATCGCCGGTCAGCAGCAGCTCCATGGCGCGCTTCCGTCCGGCGAGCCGCGGCAGGCGCTGCGTCCCGCCGAAGGTCGGCGGCATGCCGAGATTGATCTCCGGCTTGGCGAATATCGCCCGCTCGCTGGCGATGGCGAGCGGCACCGCCTCGGTGACCTCGCAGCCGCCGCCATAGGCGAGCCCGTTCACGGCCGCGATCACCGGCTTGCCGAAGGCTTCCAGCCGCGCCGTCAGCTTCTGCCCGCGGCGGACGAAATCGCGCACCGCCTGCTCCGGCCCGGCCGCGACGCTCCGCGAGAACTCGTGGATGTCGCCACCGGCCGAGAAGGCGCGCTCGCCCGCCCCGGTCAGGATCACCGCCCGGATCGACGGATCGGTCTCGATCGCGTCGAGGACTTCGAGCAGGCGATCGATCAGCCCATAGCTCAGCGCATTCAGCTTCTCGGGCCGATTCAGCGTCAGCGTCGCGATCGCCTCGCGCTGTTGAATCAGGATGGGATCATTGTCGGGCATGGCCTTGACGTCCTTCGATTTCCAATAGCGGAAGGCTGCGCCCGAGGCTTGACGATGTATACTACCTATACGGTATACATGAGGGATGGCCGAACCCGACAGCCCGACCCGCAAGCGCATCATCGACGCCGCCAGCAAGCTCTTCTACGGCGAGGGCATCCGCGCGGTCAGCGTCGACGCGGTCGCGGAGAAGGCGGGCGTCACCAAGCGCACGCTCTATTATCATTTCGAGAGCAAGGACGAGCTTGTCGCCGCCTATCTCGAAGCGCGCGACCAGCCCAATCTCAAGCTGATGGCCGGCTGGTTCGACAAGGCAGAAGGCGCGCTGCCGCAGAAGGTCGAGGCAATCTTCCAGAACCTGGCGCGCTCGGCCCGCCATCCGCGCTGGAAGGGCTGCGGCTTCCTGCGCACCGCCGCCGAGCTCGCCAACCTGCCCGGCCATCCCGCGATCAGGATCGGCGCACGCCACAAGGCCGGGTTCGAGCACTGGCTCGCCGAAGCTTGCGCCGAGCATGGCGTCGCCGCACCCGACGAGCTCGCCCGCCAGGTCGTACTGCTGATGGACGGCGCCTTCTCGGTCATGCTCGTCCACCGCGATCCGGCCTATGTCGAGGCCGCCGGTCGCGCCGCCGCCGTACTGGCCGCAACTGCCAGGCGGGTTCAGCCCGTTTGATCGGCGCCCGGCCCCCTTCTATCCTGCATCCATGACGCAACGGCCGGTTCTCGCCTATACGCTGCTGCTGCTCGTGCAGACCCTCTGCGCGCTGGTGATCCTCTTCCACATCCACATCGCTTTCCGCGTCCTGGTCGCGCATATCGGTGAGCAGCAGACGCTGCCGACCGGGATTCTGGCGCAGATCTGCATCGCGGGGCTCCTGGGCCAGATCTGTTACTGGACGCGGCTCTACCGCCTGCCAGTGCCGCAGGGCTTCCACAGCTTGCCTCTCGGACATCTGCTGGCCTTCGCCGCCCGTCTCGGCGCGATCGTCGGCGGCGCGCTGGCCTCGCTCTACTTCCTGCGTCATCTGCCGGAACTGACGGAACTCGGCGATGGCTTCACCCTGGTCTGGCGTTCCGCTCTGCTCCTGGCGATCGTCTTCGCGCTGTATTGCTACACGCTGGAACTGGAACGGCTCGCCGCCGCCTGGCAGGCCGAGCCGGAAGATGCGATCTCCCTGCCCGCTCCGCTGGCCGAGCCACCGTCAAGCGCGCCGACGGGCGAACCAGAGCTTCAAGCCGCGCAGACGTTCCCGCATCGTCCGCACTAGCGCGACCGCCCTTTGCCAGGCCGCGCTCGCCTTGATCCGTCCGATCACCACCTGCCGGATCGCATCGATCCAGCCCATGATCCGCGCGAACCAGGGAATGGTCAGGAGCTGCGCTCGCCCGGCATGGTAGACGCGCTCGACCAGCAGGAAGCCGGCGAGATGACCGATCGCCGTCGTGACGATACCGGCCGTGAGCGCCCCGCGCGCCAGGAACACCAGGCCGAGCAGCTTCAGCGGCTCGACGATGGCGAAGGGGATCGCCAGCGCGACCAGCGCGCCATAGGGCGGCAGCCGCCCGATCGCCTCCTCGCATCGCGCCACCAGCCTGAGCGAGGCGAACCGGGCGATCAGCGGCCGATAGAGCGGCCGCAGCAGCTCGTCGAGCAGGATGACGAGTCCGACGACGAGATCGAGCGGGATCAGAAGAAGCTTGATCAGGGACTTGCGCATCAGCTTCGGGACTCTGAAATCAGGCTGCTTTCATGCTGTCGTAGCACAACCGGCACACGCCGAAACAAGAACAAAAAAAGAACTTGCGCGAGAGAACAAACCGTGACCATAGTCATCTCCATGGCGCGGATTGAGATGTGGTCGCGCCCCTGCCATAAGGAGCGCACGTCGTGAATCAGGCGAATCTCAGGCTCGTGGAAGGCTCTTCGATGGACAAGGCCAAGGCGCTCGATGCGGCGCTCTCGCAGATCGAACGGGCTTTCGGCAAGGGCTCGATCATGCGCCTGGGCAAGAACCAGCAGGCGATCGAGATCGAGACGGTCTCGACCGGCTCGCTCGGCCTCGACATCGCGCTCGGCGTCGGCGGCCTGCCCCGCGGCCGCGTCATCGAGATCTACGGTCCTGAATCCTCGGGCAAGACCACGCTCGCGCTCCACACCATCGCCGAATCGCAGAAGAAGGGCGGTGTCTGCGCCTTCGTCGATGCCGAGCACGCGCTCGACCCGGTCTATGCCCGCAAGCTCGGCGTCAATCTCGACGATCTCCTGATCTCCCAGCCCGATACCGGCGAGCAGGCGCTCGAGATCACCGACACGCTGGTCCGCTCCGGCGCGATCGACGTGCTCGTCGTCGACTCCGTCGCGGCGCTGACGCCGCGCGCCGAGATCGAGGGCGAGATGGGCGACAACCAGCCCGGTCTCCAGGCCCGCCTGATGAGCCAGGCGCTGCGCAAGCTCACCGCCTCGATCTCGCGCTCGAACTGCATGGTGATCTTCATCAATCAGATCCGCATGAAGATCGGCGTGATGTACGGCAGCCCCGAGACCACCACCGGTGGCAATGCGCTGAAGTTCTATGCCTCGGTCCGCCTCGACATCCGCCGCGTCTCGACGCTGAAGGAGCGCGACGAGGCGACCGGCAACCAGGTCCGCGTCAAGGTCGTCAAGAACAAGGTCGCACCGCCCTTCAAGCAGGTCGAGTTCGACATCATGTTCGGTGAGGGCATCTCGAAGGCCGGCGAATTGATCGATCTCGGCGTCAAGGCCGGCATCGTCGAGAAATCCGGCGCCTGGTTCTCCTTCGACAGCCAGCGCCTCGGCCAGGGCCGTGAGAACGCCAAGACCTTCCTCAAGGCCAATCCCGACCTCGCCGCCAAGATCGAGACGACGATCCGCCAGAATTCCGGCCTGGTCGCCGAGCGCATTCTCGAGAATGCCGACCCGACCGCCGAGGACCTCGACGAGGGCGAAGCCTGAGCCTTCAAACGACGGCAGCCAGCGATTAAGTCCACGGGCGGCCTTCGGGTCGCCCGTTTCCGTTTTGCGGCCAGCGGCTTGCCATGGCTGCGAACTTTGCAGGCCGTTTCTGGACAGGCGTGAGCGCGCTGACTAGAACCACTGCGCCGGGCCGGCCGGCCCCACCAGAACAGAGCCAAGATTGCGATGAGCGGCGTCAACGAGATCAGGTCGACCTTCCTCGATTACTTCAAGGCGAACGGCCACGAGGTGGTGCCGTCGAGCCCGCTCGTGCCGCGCAACGACCCGACCTTGATGTTCGCCAATTCCGGCATGGTGCAGTTCAAGAACGTCTTCACCGGCCAGGAGAAGCGCCCCTACGCCCGCGCCACCACGGCGCAGAAATGCGTGCGCGCCGGCGGCAAGCACAACGATCTCGACAATGTCGGCTACACCGCCCGCCACCACACCTTCTTCGAGATGCTGGGGAACTTCTCCTTCGGCGACTATTTCAAGGAACAGGCGATCACCCATGCCTGGACCTTGGTCACGCGCGAGTTCGGCCTGCCGAAGGACAAGCTGACCGTCACGGTCTACTCCGAGGACGACGAGGCGCACGGACTCTGGAAGAAGATCGCCGGCCTGCCGGATTCGCGCATCATCCGCATTCCGACCTCGGACAATTTCTGGCGCATGGGCGATGTCGGCCCCTGCGGCCCCTGCTCCGAGATCTTCTACGACCATGGCGATCACATCCCCGGTGGCCCTCCGGGCTCGCCCGACGAGGATGGCGACCGCTTCATCGAGATCTGGAACCTCGTCTTCATGCAGTACGAGGAGGCGGCGGGTGGCATTCGTACCAACCTGCCCCGCCCCTCGATCGACACTGGCATGGGCCTCGAGCGCATCGCCGCCGTGCTTCAGGGCACGCATGACAACTATTCGATCGACCTGTTCGCGACGCTGATCCGCGCCATCGCCGATCTGACCAACGTCCCCTCGGACGGGCCGATGAGCGCGAGCCACCGAGTCATCGCCGACCATCTGCGCTGCTCCGCCTTCCTGATCGCCGACGGCGTGCTGCCCTCGAACGAGGGCCGCGGCTATGTGCTGCGCCGGATCATGCGCCGCGGCATGCGCCATGCGCAGCTGCTCGGCGCCAAGGACCCGCTGATGCACAAGCTGGTGCCGGCGCTGGTCCGCGAGATGGGCCAGGCCTATCCCGAGTTGATCCGGGCCGAGGCACTGATCTCGGAGACGCTGAAGCTGGAGGAGACCCGGTTCCGCACCACGCTGGCGCGCGGCCTCTCCATCCTCGACCAGGAAACGCAGGCGCTCGGCTCAGGCGACAAGCTCAAGGGCGACGTCGCCTTCACGCTCTACGACACCTATGGCTTCCCGCTCGACCTGACCCAGGACGCGCTGCGCGCCCGCGGCGTCGGCGTCGACATCGAAGGCTTCGATGCGGCGATGGCGCAGCAGAAGGCCAAGGCGCGTGCCGCCTGGGCCGGCACCGGCGAAGCGGCGACCGAGACGCTCTGGTTCCCACTGCGCGAGCGCGTCGGCGCCACCGAGTTCCTCGGCTACGACACCGAGAGCGCCGAGGGCGTCGTCACCGCGCTGGTCAAGGACAATGCCGAGGTCACCTCGCTAAAGGACGGCGAGAGCGGCGTCGTCATCCTCAATCAGACTCCGTTCTACGGCGAATCCGGCGGCCAGGTCGGCGATACCGGCACGATCATCGGCAATGGCTTCAAAGCCGAGGTCACCGACGTCCAGAAGAAGCTCGGCGACGTCTTCGCCCATCAGGTCAAGATCGTCTCCGGCACGATCGAGCTCGGCAAGCCGGCCGAGCTGACCGTCGATCATGCCCGGCGCGGCACCATTCGCGCCAATCACTCGGCAACCCACCTGCTGCACGAGGCGCTGCGCCGCGTGCTCGGCGACCATGTCGCGCAGAAGGGCTCGCTGGTGCAGCCCGAGCGCCTGCGCTTCGACTTCAGCCATCCCAAGCCGATCAGCCGCGAGGAGCTGGCCCGGGTCGAGGAGATGGCGAACAAGCTCGTGCTGCAGAACGAGCCGATCAGCACCAAGCTGATGTCGGTCGATGACGCCATCGCCTCCGGAGCGCGCGCCCTGTTCGGCGAGAAATACGGCGACGAGGTCCGCGTGGTGTCGATGGGCACGGATCGCGATTCCGAGACGCCGAAGACGTTCTCGGTCGAGCTCTGCGGCGGCACTCATGCCAGCCGCACCGGCGATATCGGCCTCGTCACCGTGCTCTCCGAGGCCGGCGTCGCGGCCGGCGTGCGCCGGCTCGAAGCCCTCACCGGCGAGGCGGCCCGCCGCCATCTGCGCGAGGAGAGCGTCGCGCTCGACGAGATGGCCAGCGTGCTGAAGGCACCGATCGCCGAACTGCCGGCGCGCGTCGCGACCCTGGTCGAGGAGCGCCGCAAGCTCGAGCGCGAGCTCAGCGAGGCGCGCAAGAAGCTCGCCATGGGTGGCGGCGGCGAGGCGAGCGACCCGATCCGCGAGGTCGCTGGGGCCAAGCTGCTGGCCCGCGCCGTCACCGGCGTCGAGATGAAGGACCTGAAGAGCCTGGCTGACGAAGCCAAAGCCCGTGTCGGCTCCGGCGTCGTCGCCATCGTCGGCATCGCCGAGGACGGCAAAGCCGGCGTCGTCGTCGGCGTCACGCCCGATCTGATCGAGCGCTTCGACGCGGTCGCGCTGGTGCGCGCGGCGTCCGAGCGCCTCGGCGGCAAGGGCGGCGGCGGCCGTCGCGACATGGCCCAGGCCGGCGGCCCGGACGGAGCACAGGCGGAAGCCGCGCTCGAAGCCGTCGCCGCAGCGATGGGCTGAGGCTCACATGACACCCGCCCCGCAGCTTGCGACGACGAGCTGGCGGCGGCGGACGCATCTGGTCCTCGACCGGGGCGCAGGCGACGATCTCTCGGCCCGTCTCGTCCATGGCGGGCTCGTCGCGCTGATCATCGTCAACATTACGGCGCTGGTGCTGGAATCGGTGCCGCGCTTCGCCACCGCCCATGACCGGCTGTTCCACGGGATCGAGCTGGTCTCGACCGTGCTGTTCACGCTCGAATATGCGGTCCGGCTCTGGGTCGCGCCCGAGCATGCGCGCTATCGCGGCCTGAGCGATTGGGCAGCGCGGCGCGCCTACGCGCTGTCACCGCCAGCATTGCTCGACTTCCTCGCCACCGTGCCGCTCTATGCGGCCCTGCTCGGCTATGGCGACCTCAAGATCCTGCTGCTCTTCCGGCTGGTGCGCTTCTTCAAGCTCGGGCGCTATTCGCCGGGCATGGCCTCGCTTGGAGCGGCGCTGCATGCCGAGCGCAAGGCGCTTGCCGCCTGCGTCGTCATCCTGATCGGCGTGATGCTGCTCTCCGCGACTGCGATGCATTTCGTCGAGCATGATGTGCAGCCGGACAAGTTCGGCACCATCCCCGATGCGATGTGGTGGGCGATCGTGACTTTGACCACGGTCGGCTATGGCGATGCCTTTCCGGTTAGTCCGCTCGGCAAGGTCGTGGCGTCGCTGACAGCGGTGATGGGCCTCGTCATGCTGGCGCTGCCGGTCGGCATCATCGCCACCGCCTTTTCCCAGGAAATCCATCGCCGCGAATTTGTCGTGACCTGGAGCATGCTGGCACGCGTGCCGCTGTTCAGCGGCCTCCACGCTGCCGAGATCGCCGAGGTCATGCATGCACTGCGCGCCCAGACCGTGCGAGGCGGCGGCGTGGTGCTGCGCCCGCACGAACCGGCCCACTCGCTCTATTTCGTCGCCAGCGGCGAGGTCGAGCTCATTGAGCCCGATGGCAGCCGGCGGCTCGACGAAGGCTGTTATTTCGGCGAGCTCTGCCTGACCGAGCTTGCCGCGGCCGAGGGCGGGATCGCAGCGCGCGCCGTCGTCGCGACCAAGCTGCTCGTCCTTGATCCTGCCGATTTTCGCCTGCTCATGCTGCGCCACCCGGAACTAGCCGCCCATCTCCATCGACACGCCGCAGCATGATGCCGACCCGCCGCACGACCCTCGCCCTGCTCCTGAGCGCAGGAAGCCCCGCCATTGCGCAGCAATCGCGGCCACAGCGCCAGCCGCAAGGTCCGAGTCTGTCGGCGCCGCGCACGTTGATGGCCGGCGCGATGGCGACCGCCTTCATCAGCCGCGCCCCGGCCAATGCCCGCCTCGCCATCAGCCGTCCGGCCGATCCGCCGGAAGCGGCGATCGTCGCCTCACCGCTCGGCCAGGCGACGGTTCTGTCGCTGCCGGCGCCGGGCGAGGTCGGCAGCTATGAATGGCGCCTGCTCGGCGAGGCCGACGGCAAGCCGGTCATCCTGCTGCGCCAGCCGCTGGCGGCAACGACGCCGGCTGCGACGCTCGCCGCCCCTGCCCGGGTCGCGCGGGGCAATCCTCTGCCGGTGCGCGGCATCGGCCCCAATGGCGATCGCGATCGCGTCGTGCTGGTCAAGCCGGAGACGCCGCCTGAGGCGCAGGGCCCGAATTTCTTCCCCGCCGAGAATGTCGAAAGCACGCTGGAGGCGCCAGTCGAGCCCGGCATCTACGAACTGCGCTATGTGATGGACGCTCCCCTCACCGGCCCGCGCGTGCTGGCCCGGCGCGAGATCGTGGTCGAATAGCGCTCAGTCGCGGTCAGGATGCTGGCGCGAGCGATAGGCCGGCAACTCATCCGCCGGGATATCGTCCTCCGTGCGCGTGCCCTCCAGACGGCAGAGCTCGTCGAACCAGGGCGCCCTGCCCTCGACGCCATAGGCATGGCTCGGCGGAAAGGCGGCCGCATCGTCGAGGCTGCCGACCGCGAGGGAGAGCGTGCCCATGCCGGGATAGCTGAAACTCAGGGGCGTACCGCAGTCCCGGCAGAAACCGCGCTCGGCAACCTCCGAGGAGCGGAAGACCGCCGGCGTGCCGCGCGTCCAGACGACGTTCTCGATGCGCGAGGAGGCGAAAGCGCCGAAATAATTGCCGACCGCCTTCTGGCACATCCGGCAGAAGCAGACAGAAACCTTGCGCGGCGGCTTCAGCAGGCGATAGCGCACCGCGCCGCACTGGCAGCCACCGGTGAGGTTCATTGTCATCGCGTCACGCCAATTCCCGATCCATTGCCAAGTCAGGAATAACCGCTTTCGACCCTATTCCCAACTCAGCGCGCCGCCGTTCTGGTATTCGATCACCCGGGTCTCGAAGAAGTTTTTCTCCTTCTTCAGGTCCATCGCCTCGCTCATCCAGGGAAACGGGTTCTCGGTCTCGGCGAAGACCGGGGTGAGGCCGAGCTGGCCGCAGCGGCGGTTGGCGATGAAGTGCATGTACTGCTCGCACAGAGCCGCGTTCAGCCCGAGGAAGCCCCTCGGCATCGTGTCCCGGCCATAGGCGGCTTCCAGCTCGGCGGCATCGCGGATCATGCCGCGCACCTCGTCCTGGAACGCCTTTGTCCAGAGATGCGGATTCTCGATCTTGATCTGGTTGATCACGTCGATGCCGAAGTTCAGATGGATCGATTCATCGCGCAGGATGTACTGGTACTGCTCGGCGATCCCGACCATCTTGTTGCGCCGGCCGAGCGAGAGGATCTGCGCGAAGCCGGTGTAGAACCACATGCCCTCGAAGATCGCGTAGAAGGTGATCAGGTCACGCAGCAGGGCCTGGTCGTTCTCCGGCGTGCCGGTGCGGAACTCCGGGTTCTCGATGCTCTGCGTGTGCTTCAGCGCCCAGGCCGCCTTGTCGGTGATCGAGGGCACCTCCCGGTACATGTTGAACAGCTCGCCCTCGTCGAGGCCGAGGCTCTCGACGATGTACTGGAAGGTGTGGGTGTGAATCGCCTCCTCGAAGGCCTGGCGCAGCAGATATTGCCGGCATTCGGGGTTGGTGAGGTGGCGGTAGATCGCCAGCACGATGTTGTTGGCGACGAGGCTCTCAGAGGCCGCGAAGAAGCCGAGATTGCGCTTGAGCATGCGCCGCTCGTCCTCGGTCAGCCCCTCCTTCGACTTCCACAGGGCGATGTCGGCCTGCATCGAGACCTCGGTCGGCATCCAATGGTTGTTACAGCCGGCAAGGTACTTCTCCCAGGCCCATTTGTACTTGAGCGGCAGCAGCTGGTTCACATCGGCGCGCGCATTGATCATGCGCTTCTCATCGACGCTGACGCGCCCGCCATTGCGGTCGATCTCGCCGAGGCCGGTGGCGTCGGGGGTAGCGGTGCTGGTGAGGATGGCGGGATTGGCCGCGGCCGTCGGCTTGGTGTCGGACCAGTCGAGCATGGGGTGGGTTCCGTTCTGAAACGTGAAAGCGTGAAGATGAAGGCGCGGGGAACCATCTCCTGTAAGGAGAGGGCAGGGTGAGGTGTCGGCCGCTGGACCAGCTCCGCGAGCGCTCACTGCGCGGCAGGGTTCAGGCCAACGTTTGCAGTCCGAACACCTCACCCCTGCCCCTCTCCTTCCAGGAGAGAGGTTCCTCGCGAATGTCCTCTCCGGCGTTGCGCGAAGGAGAATGACAGCGGCTGCTACTGACACGCCTCGCAGGTCGGATCATCGATCGAGCAAGCGTTCGGTACCGCCATCCCGTTCTCCAGGGGTATGTCGACGATGATCGGCGTCGCTGCCTTGGCCGCGACCTGTACGGTCGCCGAAACCGCGTTGAGCTTTCCGTCCGTGCCTTTCAGTGTCGACTTCTCGACATGGGTCGCCGACAGCGCCCGCAGGTAATAGGTCGTCTTGAGGCCGAGCCGCCACGCTAGGCGATAGGCTTCGTCGAGCTTCCGGCCGGAAGGCTGCGCCATGTAGAGGTTCAGCGACTGGCCCTGGTCGATCCATTTCTGCCGGCGCGCCGCGGCGCGGATCAGCCACTCCGTCGGGATCTCGAACGAGGTTGCGTAGAGCGCTTTGAGGTCGGCGGGGACGCGGTCGATCCCACTGACCTTGCCGTCATAGTATTTCAGGTCGGAGACCATCACCTCGTCCCAAAGCCCGCGCGCCTTGAGGTCGTGGACCAGCCCGGAATTCACCACGGTGAAGTCGCCCGACATGTTCGCCTTGACGTAGAGCTGGCTGTAAGACGGCTCGATCGACTGCGAGACGCCGACGATGTTGGAGATCGTCGCGGTCGGCGCGATCGCCATCGTGTTGGAGTTGCGCATGCCGGTGGTCTTCACCCGCTGACGCAGGCTCTCCCAGTCTAGCGTCGACGAGCGGTCGAGCTCGACATCGCCGTCGCGGGCGTCCGAAAGGATGTCGAGCGAGTCGATCGGCAGGATGCCCTTCGACCAGAGCGAGCCTTCGAAGCTCGGATAGCGGCCGCGCTCGGCGGCGAGATCGACCGAGGCCGAGATCGCATGGAAGCTGATCGCCTCCATCGACGTATCGGCAAAGGCGACCGCCTCTTCGGAGGCCGCCGGCAGGCGCAGCGTCTGGAGCGCATCCTGGAAGCCCATGAGACCGAGGCCGACCGGGCGATGGCGCAGGTTCGAGCGGCGCGCCTCGGGGATCGTGTAGAAATTGATGTCGACAACGTTGTCGAGCATCCGCATCGCGGTCGTCACCGTGCGCTTGAGGCGCGCCTGATCGAGCCCTTCGGCGGTGACGTGGGCGGCCAGGTTCACCGAGCCGAGATTGCAGACCGCGACCTCGTCAGCCGAGGTGTTGAGCGTGATCTCGGTGCAGAGATTGGAGGAGTGCACCACGCCCGCATGCTGCTGCGGCGAGCGCAGGTTGCAGGCGTCCTTGAACGTGACCCAGGGATGGCCGGTCTCGAACAGCATGGTCAGCATGCGCCGCCAGAGATCGAGGGCCTTCACCCGCTTGAAGACCTTGATCTCGCCAGCCGCGGCCTTCGCCTCATAGGCCTCATAGGCCGCCTTGAACGGCTTGCCATAGAGGTCGTGCAGGTCCGGTACCTCGTCGGGCGAGAACAGCGTCCAGTCTGCACCTGCCTCGACGCGCTGCATGAACAGGTCGGGAATCCAGTTAGCCGTGTTCATGTCGTGGGTACGGCGGCGGTCGTCCCCGGTGTTCTTGCGGAGGTCGAGGAACTCCTCGATATCCACATGCCAGGTCTCGAGATAGGCGCAGACCGCGCCTTTGCGCTTGCCACCCTGGTTGACGGCGATGGCGGTGTCGTTGGCGACCTTGAGGAACGGCACCACGCCCTGGCTCTCGCCATTGGTGCCCTTGATATGGGCGCCGAGGCCGCGCACCGGCGTCCAGTCATTGCCGAGCCCGCCCGAGTACTTGGCGAGCAGGGCATTGTCCTTCACCGCCTTGAAGATGCCGTCGAGATCGTCGGCGACCGTGGTCAGGAAGCAGGAAGAAAGCTGCGGCCGGAGCGTGCCCGAGTTGAACAGGGTCGGCGTCGAGGCCATGAAATCGAAGGAGGAGAGCAGGTCGTAGAACTCGATCGCCCGTGCCTCGCGATCGAGCTCGCGCATTGCCAGGCCCATGGCCACGCGCATGAAGAAGGCCTGTGGCAGCTCGAAACGATTGCCGCGGACATGCAGGAAATAGCGATCGTAGAGCGTCTGGAAGCCGAGATAGTCGAATTGCAGATCACGCTCCGGCTTCAGCGCCGCCGCAATGCGGGCGATGTCGAAGCGGCCGAGCTCAGGGTCGATCAGCTCGTTGGCGATACCGGTCTTGAGATAGGCGTCGAAATACTCGCCATAGTGCCCGGCCATTTCGTCCTGGGTCGCCTGCTCCGCGCGGCCATGAACAAAACTCAAGGCCTCGCGCCGGAGCTTGTCGAGCAGCAGCCGGGCCGAGACCTTCGAGTAGTTCGGCTCGCTCTCGATCAAGGTGCGGGCCGCAAGGATTGGCGCCAGTGCCAGCTCGTCTAGGGAGATGCCGTCATAGAGATTGCGACGCGCCTCGATGAGGACCGGCTCCGCCGAAACACCGTCGAGGTCGGCGCAAGCCTCGCGCACGACCTTGTCGAGGCGGGCGGCATCGAGCGGGACGAGCGTGCCGTCGGCGAGCTTCATCTGGAAGGCCGGAGACGCAACAGCCGCAGGTTTTGCTTCGGCCTGCGCCTTCGCTCGCTCCTGCGCGCGCTCGGCCCGATAGAGCACATAGGCGCGGGCAACCTTGTGATGCTCGCCGCGCATCAGCGCGAGTTCGACCTGATCCTGCACATCCTCGATATGGAAGGTGCGGCCCGTTGCGGCGCGGCGCGTCAGCCCGGCCACGACGTGCTCGGTCAATTCGGCGACGACATCATGGATGCGGCGCGAGGCTGCAGCGCTGGAACCTTCGACGGCAAGGAAGGCCTTGGTCAAGGCAACCGCGATCTTCGAAGGATCGAAGGGCGTCACTGCGCCATTGCGACGGATGAGTTGATAGCCGGGCTCATTCGGCGCGGCCTTGGATGGCATAGCGGCGGCGACCAATGGAACCGCAGCAGGCCGTTCGGCTTCAAGAGAAAGAGACATCGGCATCAACCCCAATATGTTGGGGGCAAAGGCCAGAGCGGTTGCGTCGAGAAGGCGCGCGGCAGCCCAAGGCCGCGACCTGCCAAGCGCACCACCGGGACACCCCGCCCGAGGACGTGAACTAGGGTCGCGGCAGGTCTCCTGGCTCGCGGGTCACCGCTCTCGTCCGTCTTCCCAAGGCCTTGCGACCTCAGTGACAACGCTGGACTGAGAACTCACCACTGACAGTTGCGGGGGCAGCGCCGGTCTCTCACCGGCTTCCCTCTTAGCTCTCGATCTTGCGATTCGAGAGACCATCGACCACCAGATTTAGTAGAGCGTTCAATTTCCATGTCAATGGATGGACAGATACCGCTCAACAAAAAAGCCCGGCCAGAACGGCCGGGCTTCTATTTTTGCCTTCGAGGCTCGAACCGCTCAGGCGGCCATCGCCTTGCGCAGGTTGTCGCTGACCTTGTCGAGGAAGCCGGTGGTCGAGAGGAACTTCTGGTCGGGGCCGACCAGCAGCGCCAGGTCCTTGGTCATGTCACCGGCTTCGACGGTGTCGACCGTGACCTTCTCGAGCAGGGTCGCGAACTTGGCGAGCTCGGCATTGTTGTCGAGCTTGGCGCGGTGGGCGAGACCACGCGTCCAGGCGAAGATCGAGGCGATCGAGTTGGTCGAGGTCTCCTTGCCCTTCTGGTGCTCGCGATAATGGCGGGTCACCGTGCCGTGCGCGGCCTCGGCCTCGACCGTCTTGCCGTCCGGTGTCATCAGCACCGAGGTCATCAGGCCGAGCGAGCCGAAGCCCTGCGCCACGGTGTCCGACTGCACGTCGCCATCGTAGTTCTTGCAGGCCCAGACATAGCCGCCCGACCACTTCATCGCCGACGCGACCATGTCGTCGATCAGGCGGTGCTCATAGGTGATACCGAGCTTGTCGAACTCCGCCTTGAACTCGGCGTCGAAGATCTCCTGGAAGATGTCCTTGAAGCGCCCGTCATAGGTCTTGAGGATGGTGTTCTTGGTCGAGAGATAGACCGGGTACTTGCGCATCAGGCCGTAGTTCAGCGACGCCCGGGCGAAATCGCGGATCGAGTCGTCGAGATTGTACATCGCCATGGCGACACCGGCGTCCGGAGCCTTGAAGACCTCCTTCTCGATGACGTTGCCGTCCTCGCCGACGAACTTGATCGAGAGCGTGCCCTTGCCCGGGAACTTGAAGTCGGTCGCGCGATACTGGTCGCCATAGGCATGGCGGCCGATGACGATCGGCTGGGTCCAGCCAGGGACGAGGCGCGGCACGTTCTTGCAGATGATCGGCTCGCGGAAGATCACGCCGCCGAGGATGTTGCGGATCGTGCCGTTCGGCGACTTCCACATCGACTTGAGGTTGAATTCCTTCACGCGCGCCTCGTCCGGCGTGATGGTCGCGCACTTGACCGCGACGCCATGCTTCTTGGTGGCGTTGGCGGCATCGATCGTGACCTGGTCGTCGGTCGCATCGCGGTTCTGGACCGAGAGGTCGAAATAATCGAGCTCGAGATCGAGATAAGGGAAGATCAGCTTGTCCTTGATGTGCTGCCAGATGATGCGGGTCATCTCGTCGCCGTCCATGTCGACGACCGGGTTGGCGACCTTGATCTTGCTCATGTGATGCGACCCCTGCTCTGGTCAGTCTGGAACGATTGCAGGCAGCAGCTGAGCGCTACCACCGGCCCGCGCGCTTCCTAGCGGGTTCCGCCTCCAGGGGGAAGCCGGCCTTTTGGGCAACGGTCCCGGCGGCAGGATGAGGCCTCTAAGGTCGCCGACGCAGAGCGCCCTGCCGGCCAACGCAGTTGGCAAGTCTGCGAACCGATTTAGATTGAAGCCATGACAAGCTCCTCCTCCCCCTTCGCCCTCGTCACCGGCGGCACCCGCGGCATCGGCGCAGGCGCTGCACTCGCCCTCGCTCAAGCCGGATATCAGGTCCTCGCCACCGGCCTCACCGAGGACGAGGTCGCGGCGACGCCCGCCCACGCAGCGATCCGCCATTTGAGGCTCGACGTCACCAGCGATGCCGAGGTCGCGGCGATCGTCGCTGGCTGCGAGTGTATTAATGCGCTGGTGAACTGTGCCGGCATGATCCAGCGTGGCGGCAAGGAGTTCGAGATCGAGGCCTTCCGGCTGACGGTCGAGGTCAATCTCACCGGCTCGATGCGCATGTGCCTGGCGGCGAAGGACAAGCTCGCTGCGAGCAAAGGCGCGATCGTCAACACCGCCTCGATGCTGACCTTTCATGGCTCGGCTTATGCGCCGGGCTACTCCGCCTCCAAGGGCGGCGTCGGCCAGCTCACCAAGTCGCTCGCCGCCGCCTGGGCTCAGGACGGCATCCGCGTCAATGCGGTCGCGCCCGGCTGGATCGCGACCGAACTGACCCGTCCGCTGGTCGAGGATGCTGCCCGCTCCGCCCCGATCCTGTCGCGTACCCCGATGAACCGCTGGGGCGAGCCCGGCGATGTCGGCGGCGCCGTCCTCTTCCTGCTCTCGGATGCCGCCCGCTTCATCACCGGCGCGATCCTGCCGGTCGACGGCGGCTATCTCGCCGTCTGAAAGACCCAAGAAACATCAGCAGCATGGCAGCGTTTGCTGAATCGATCGCCGAGCCAGCTGAATCAAGAACGCAACCGGAGGAAACAGCGATGAACAAGGTCAGCCCGGTCCCCGTCCAGGTCAGCACCGAGGAGCGCTGGACTCCCTATCGGCATCCGCAGCCGAAGGATTCGCCGCCCGAGCTGATCGTGCCCAATGTCATCCCGGAGGATGAGCGCATCTGGGTGCCGGTCGACGACAATGTCTGGTTCCGGCCCTTATGCCTGTCGGTGACGCGTGGCTACTGGATGAACCTGCTGCGCGTACGCCGCGCCGGCGTGCTCTCGCGGCACCGCCACCCCCAGCCGGTGCACGGCTATGTGCTGAAGGGCAAGTGGCGCTATCTCGAACATGACTGGACCGCAACCGAAGGCTCTTATGTCTACGAGGCGCCCGGCGAGACCCATACGCTGGTGGTCGATCCCGATGTCGAGGAGATGATCACCATGTTCCAGGTCAACGGCGCGATGATTTATGTCGACCCGGACGGCAAATGCCTGGGCTATGACGATGTCTTCACCCGGCTCGACAAATGCCGGGCGCACTACGCCACCAATGGGCTGGGCGCCGACTACGCCGACCAGTTCATCCGCTGATCAGCGCCCGAGCTTCGCCAGCTCCACCGCGGCTCGCAATTCGATATGGGCGAGCACCTCGTCGAGGCGCGGATCATCGGTCGCCTCACGCCGCGCCGACAGCATCGCCTTCAATCGCTCGAGCTCGGCCGGGGAGACGCGACCGGCCAGCAGGGCGGCCTTGAGCCGGTCGAGCCCGTCGAGCAGATCATGGCCGCGGCGCGCCTGGCGCCGCTTGCGTTCCTGCCCGTCCTCCTCCGCCTGGACCGCGAGCAGCCCGTCGAGCGAACCGGCATGGCTGACGGCCGCGCCCTGGGCAGCACCCGCGCTCTCGCGCGCCGGCAGGCGAAAAGTCGAGCCACCAGTCGAGCCACTCCGGCTGGTCGAAGTGGTCGATGAGATGGGGCTGCGCTGGTCGATGCGGATCATCACGCTCTCGCAAGGTCGGCCCGAAAAGGCGCTGCAGGGACGCTGCCCGAGCCACATCCTTGTGCCGGCAACGTGGTTAACGAGCGGTAAATCCCCCGGCAGGATTTGCCGGGGGCGGCAGCTTTGCGCCGGCCGCCCTTCCCTGCCAGATCAGGTCACCTTTCTCTAAAATCCTGATTAAAAAGCGTTTTCGCTTTCTCCCGAATTGGCACGCTCTTCGCAACGGGTTGGCGACATCAGATTCACCCGGTGCCAAATGCCTCGCCTCTTCCGCCTCCGCCATCTGCTGACGCCGCTCGCAGCGCTGCTGCTGGCCGGCGCGGCCATGGCGGCCGACCCCCCTGCCGCGCCTTTGGCTCGCGGCAGCAACGGCACCAGCAGCCACGCTCCGACGCGCAGCGGCGCGGCCGAGGCAGGCGTCTCGCGCACCTCCTTCGCCGGCAGCGGCGGCATGGGCACCGCGCTCTCGCGGATCAAGGACCTCGCCTCGGTCGAGGGCGTGCGCAGCAACCAGATTCTCGGCTACGGCATCGTCGTCGGCCTCAACGGCACCGGCGATACCCTCAACAACGCGCCTTTCACCAAGCAGTCGCTGCAAGCGATGCTGGAGCGCCTCGGCGTCAACACCCGCGGCGCCAGCATGCGTACCGCCAACGTCGCCGCGGTGATGATCACCGCCAATCTGCCGCCCTTCGCCGTCCAGGGCACCCGCCTCGACGTCACCGTCTCCGCGCTGGGCGACGCCAAGTCGCTGCAGGGCGGCACGCTGCTCGCGACCCCGCTGCTCGGCGCCGATGGCGAGGTCTATGCGGTGTCGCAGGGCCCGGTCGCGATCGCCGGCTTCTCGGCCGAGGCCGACGCCGCCAAGATCACCCGCGGCGTGCCCACTGTCGGCCGTATTGCCAATGGCGGCCTGGTCGAGCGCGAGATCGATTTCGCCCTCAACAAGCTCAAGACGCTGCGCCTGTCGCTGCGCAATCCCGACCTCACCACCGCCCGCCGCATCGCCGCCGCGATCAACGACTTCATCGGCGGCGACTCGGCCGAGCCGACCGACCCGTCGACCGTGGTGCTGCAGATCCCGCCGCGCTTCCAGGGCAACATGATCCGGCTTCTCACCGATATCGAGCAGCTCCGCATCGAGCCCGACCAGGGCGCCCGCGTCGTCATCGACGAGCGCTCCGGCATCATCGTGATGGGCAAGGATGTCCGCGTCTCCACCGTCGCCGTCGCCCAGGGCAACCTGACCGTGACGATCTCCGAGGAGCCGCAGGTCAGCCAGCCCAACGAGCTCGCCAACGGCCGGACGGTCGTCGTCCCGCGCAGCAACGTCAAGGTCGATACCGAGGGCACCAACAAGCTCGCCCTCGTCAAGGAGAGCGTGACCCTGCGCGAGCTGGTCGACGGGCTGAACGCCCTCGGCATCGGCCCGCGCGACCTGCTTTCCATCCTGCAAGCCATCAAGGCAGCCGGCGCGCTGCAAGCCGACATCGAGGTGATGTAATGAGTGCCCTCCTCGCCGCTCCCGCCGCCAAGCTCGCCATCGGCGCCGCCACCAAGCTCGCTGGCGGCATCGCCGACGCGCTCAGCTCCTCGCAGAACGCCAAGGCGAAGAAGACCGCCGACGATTTCGAGACCGTCTTCCTCGAGAACTTCACCCAGACGATGATGAGTTCGAGTGGGACCGAGGGTCCGCTCGGCGAGAACGGCACCGGCGGTGATGTCTGGCGCTCGATGCTGACGCAGGAATATGCCAAGCAGATCCAGAAATCCGGCGGCGTCGGCCTGTCCGACCAGATCATGCGCGACCTGATCCAGGTCCAGGCTTCGGCTGGCAAGTCGTCGGGGGCCGGCAATGTTTGACCGGATGCGCGTCGTCGACGAGCGCCCGCGCGTTTCGAACGCGATCGAGGCCGAGAGCCTGATCGAGGCCGTCATGGAGACGCTCAGCGCCCTATCCCATGTCGTCGGCGAGGAGACCGGGCTGGTCAAGGCCGGGCGCCTCAAGGACGCGATGGAGCGCGAAGCGCGCAAGGCCGAGCTCGCCGGCGTCTACATGAAGGGTGTCGAGCAGGTGAAGCTCAACGCGGTGGCGCTCGCCCGCTTCGCCCCGGAGAAGGTCAAGCGGCTGAAGACGGCTCACCTTGCCTTTCAGGAATTGATCGACCTCAACCAGACGGTGCTGGCGACGGCGCGGGCCATCTCGGAATCGATCATGCGCGACCTGGCGGTCGACACCAACAAGCAGAACAGGGTGCCCGGCTATGGACCGACCGCGACGGTCGGCGCCGGAGTCTTCGCTCGCCCCAACGCCGGCCCACTGGTGATCTCGAAGAGTCTGTAAGAACAGGGCAGGCTAGAACCTTGCCGCGACTGTAGCGGCATAGCCAGCTCAGGACTCACCGAGAACTGTAAACACCATGGTTAATCTGAAGCGTGACTCTCCCTTGGGCGCGTTAACGCTACCGAGCCGCACATAAAATACGATTTGTGCTGCAATTTACCAATTTCCCTAACCGCAAATTCAACTCTCTGCCGCACATTCTCGCTCTTGGAAGAAGTCCGCCTTGCGAGAGGAGTCCAGAATGGATTTCGGCGCGACACCTAAGACGTTCGCGACCGGTGCCGTCCAAGCGACGATTCGCACCGATATTTCCGTCCAGAACGGCGCAACGCCAGTCGAGCTCCCCCCAGAGAAGACAGTGCGCTCGATCGCGGCCGGCGAGCCCGTCCAGCTCGACATCCGGGCCCGTGCCGAGGAGCGCCGCTCCGACGCGCAGCGCCAGCAGAGCAGCCAGGACGATACTGCTCAGCAGCGTCGCTTCGACGAGCAGCGCCGCCAGCAAGAGCTGCGCGACGTGATCGAGCGACGCCTCGATATCGACCCGAAGACGCGCAGCGTCATCCTGCGCAAGACCAACCGCGACACCGGCGAAGTGGTCGAGCAGCTCCCTGACGAGACACTGCTGAAAATTCGCGCCTGGTCGCGCGAGATCCTCGAGCGTAGCCGCGAGGCGGAAGCGTCCCGCAGCCATGAGGTCGAGCGCCTCGCCTAGGCTGTCGTCAGCCTATCTAACGTTTCGACGCCGCCGGCACTCGCCGGCGGCGTTTTTCATTCGTGCAACCGCATCCATAGCCCACAGGGTTAGCCGATCCGGCCGTTTCTCACTGGTTAACCATGTCAGGGCTTTGCCCGGATTGTGAGCAATTCGCCGGCTCGGATTTACCGCTCGTTACGAGATCGACGGCAATGGTCCTCGGGTCGCGGCCAGAATGGTTGCGACGCCAGAAGGCACCATACCAGGAAGGTATCAGAACATGGCTATCTCTCTCTCTGCCGGCGTCCGCAACAATCTCTCGACGCTGCAGTCGACCGCCGCTCAATCCGCTCAGATCCAGAACCGCCTTGCCACCGGCAAGAAGGTCAACAGCGCGATCGACAACCCGGTCAACTACTTCACCGCCGCTTCGCTGAACGATCGTTCGAGCCAGCTCACTGGCCTGCTCGACGGCATCTCGAACGGCATCCAGACCATTCAGGCTGCCTCCAAGGGCATCGACGGCATCACCAAGCTGGTGAACTCGCTGCAGTCGACCATCAAGCAGGCTCAGGCCGACGCGGCCCAGAACCGCCCGGCCGTCGTCGGCACCGGCACCACGCTGGCTACTGTCGCCGAGCAGGTCGCAACCAGCAAGAGCCTGAAGGATATCGCCCTCGACAAGAAGATCGGCAGTGCCGGCGACACCACGGTGACGGCTGCGACGGCCGGCGCTGCGGGTGACCTCGGCATCGAC
>Ga0065165_1000233_pt1 | contig 96768 bp, 95 predicted proteins | sample AraplaMF_Cvi_mMF_FD_63813 | JGI IMG/M metagenome (GOLD analysis project Ga0065165, IMG submission 63813) | Arabidopsis root microbial communities from the University of North Carolina, USA - plate scrape MF_Cvi_mMF (version 2) (version 3) | ecosystem: Host-associated > Plants > Roots >... | reverse complement strand
AAATGGAATCAACGACTTACGACCCTACCGCCGCCACGAAATCTGGAGGCCCCTCCGGTGGCGCCGCTCCGAAGATCGGCTTCGTCAGCCTGGGCTGTCCCAAGGCGCTCACCGATTCCGAGCTGATCCTCACGCAGCTGCGCGCCGAGGGCTACGAGACCTCCAAGACCTTCGCCGGCGCCGACCTGGTGATCGTCAACACTTGCGGCTTCATCGACGACGCGGTCAAGGAATCGCTGGACACCATCGGTGAGGCGCTGGCCGAGAACGGCAAGGTCATCGTCACCGGCTGCCTCGGCGCCAAGGCCGGCGCGAGTTCCGACAACATGGTCCGCGAGGTCCATCCCAGCGTCCTGGCCGTCACCGGCCCGCATGCGACGCAGGAGGTGATGGACGCCGTCCACACCCACGTGCCCAAGCCGCACGATCCCTTCATCGACCTGGTGCCCGAGGCCCGCGGCGTCGCCGGCATCAAGCTGACGCCCAAGCACTACGCCTACCTGAAGATCTCCGAGGGCTGCAACCACCGCTGCAGCTTCTGCATCATCCCGAGCATGCGCGGCGACCTGGTCTCGCGCCCCATCGGCGACGTGCTGTCCGAGGCCAAGGCGCTGTTCGAGTCCGGCGTCAAGGAGCTGCTGGTCATCAGCCAGGACACCAGCGCCTACGGCGTCGACATCAAGTACCGCACCGGCTTCTGGGACGGCAAGCCGGTGAAGACGCGCATGTTCGACCTGGTCGCGCAACTCGGCGAGATCGCCAAGCCCTACGGCGCCTGGGTCCGCCTGCACTACGTCTATCCGTATCCGCACGTCGACGAGATCCTGCCGATGATGGCCGAGGGCCTCATCCTTCCCTACCTGGACGTCCCGTTCCAGCACGCCCACCCCGACGTGCAGAAGCGCATGAAGCGCCCCGCCAACGGCGAGAAGAACCTCGAGCGCATCCTGCGCTGGCGCGAGATCTGCCCCGAGATCGTCATCCGCTCGACCTTCATCGCCGGCTTCCCCGGCGAGACCGAGGCCGAGTTCGAGTACCTGCTCGACTTCATGCGCGAGGCCCAGATCGACCGCGCCGGCTGCTTCGCCTACTCGCCGATCGACGGCGCGCCGGCGAACGCGCTCGACGGCGCGCTGCCGGACGAGGTCCGCGAGGAACGCCGCGCCCGCTTCATGGCGGTCGCCGAGGAAGTCTCGATCGCCAAGCTGCAGCGCCGTGTCGGCGCGACCATGCAGGTGCTGGTCGACTCGGCGCCGGCGCTGGGCCGCAAGGGTGGCGTGGGACGTTCCTACGCGGACGCGCCCGAGATCGACGGCACCGTGCGCCTGCTGCCGCCCGAGAAGGCCAGCAAGCAGCTGCGCGTGGGCGAGTTCACCCGTGCCCGCATCGTCGGCGTCGAGGGCCACGACCTGGTCGCGCTGCCGATCTGAGCGCGCCCGGCACGCATCGATGAACGCCGGCCTCGAAGCCGGCGTTTTTACTGGCGAGGCCGATTCAGACGGTGTGAGCGATCCAGGTGTAGCGGATCAGTTCCGGCAACGTCGACGGTCGGCGGGCCAGCGCTTCAAGACGATCCGCCACCAGGGCGCGCAGGGCAAGTTGCTGCTCGCCGTCGTCCTCGGTCGGCGTCCTGAGCAAGGCCTTGCGTTCGTCGGCATTCATGCCTGCCAGCACCGACCGGTAGAAGCAGTTGCCGTCGCCGGGGACAGGTGCGATCGCGCCGTCCACGATGGCGTCGTAGTGCGAGGCATGGAAACGTACCCGGACAGGGGTGGCGTCGCGAGCCTGGTCGCCATGCTGCTCGAGTAGGCGGCCCTCCCGGTCCACGATGCTCAGGGCCCGTCCCCGAGGCCAGCCTGGCAGGTCGACGATGACGCGCACCGCGAGTTCGCCGCCGAGGCCGCTCCAGGTGCCGGGCCGACGAATCTGGTCGGCACTGCGGCGCAGGGCGGAGGCCAGCGCGTCGTCTTCGTTGTTCGCCGGATTCGCCGTGGCGGGTTCCAACAAGTGAACCAGCGTTTGCGTGCCGGGCCTGGGTGGCCGCACATCCTGCAAGCGATCCATCGCCCGTTGCAATCGATCGGACATCGGGTGGAGCGTCTGTCCGCCCCCGGCGATGGCTGCCGTCCACAGCCTTCCGCGCAAGGCCTCCTTGGCGAGCAGGATGACCCGCCAGTGTCGACCATCGACGACCAAGGGCATGGTCGGCGCCGCCTCGGCGCAGGCGACCGCATGGTTCAAGAGGCCAGGGTCGAGGGACCGTCCCTGTGTCACCTGCTCCATGAGTTCGGCGAGCAGGCGGCACAGCGCGTTGCCGCTCAACGGCGTCCCGAGCCGGTGATCGGCCCAGTCGGGATGGCTGCGAGGCCAGTCGCCCGGCGGCAGGTGGGCAGGGAGGGCCAGGTCGAGCAGTTCGAACGTATCGCTGACGTCACCCTCCGTAGAGGCGGATGCCTGCCCCGGCCAGCCGGTGATGGCGAGGTGATTCGTCGGGTTCATGTGCTCGAACGTCGTTGCGGGACTCCTGCGTGCGAATGCGTGATCGGAACGTTCAATGGCTGGATCTGGCGTGATGCGGCGTTTGATGCGATCGGTGCGGAAGGTGGCCGGGTCGGGCATGTTGGAGAATCGGTCGCTTGCCCCGATCCAGGAGATCCCGTGACCCAGCGCGGCCCGTCCACCGAACAGATCCATCACCCGTTCCGCGCCCCCGACGGCTGGGACGCCGTGCCGGTCCCCGTGTACAAGGCGTCGACGATGCTGTTCAAGGACACGGCGCAACTGAACACGCCGCGCACCCGCGACGGCATCAGCTATCGCTACGGCCTGCCCGGCACGCCGACGACCTACACGCTGGCCGCACGCATCGCGACCCTCGAACACGCCGAGCACTGCGTCCTCACGCCCAGCGGCCTGGCCGCCATCACGCTGACCAGCCTGGCCTTCCTGACGCCTGGCGACGAGGTGCTGCTCCCCGACAACGCGTATGGACAGAACCGGCACATCGCCAATGGGCTGCTGCGGCGGCTGGGTATCTCCCATCGCTTCTACGATCCGCTCGACGTGCCCGCGTTCGAGGCGATGCTGTCCGAGCGCACGAAGCTGGTCTGGCTGGAGGCCGCGGGCTCGGTCACGCTGGAGTTCCCCGATCTGATCGGCCTGCTGCGCGCCTGCCGCGCGCGCGGGGTGCGGACCGCGCTCGACAACACCTGGGGGGCGGGCCTGGCGTTCAATGGCTTCGACCTGCTCCCCGATCGCGAGCCCGGCTTCGGCGCCGAAGTGGTCATGCAGGCGCTGACGAAATACGCCTCCGGTGGTGCGGACGTGCTCATGGGATCGGTCTGCACACGCGACATCGCCTTGCATCGCGAGCTGGTCGCGATGCATGAGAACCTCGGCTACGGCCTGGGTCAGAACGACGTCGAGGCGGTGCTGCGCGGCCTGCCGACCATCGCGCTGCGCTACCGCGCGCAGGACGCCAGCACGCGCGAGCTCGCGCGATGGATGCAGGCGCGGCCCGAGGTCGCGCGCGTGTTCAATCCGGCGCTGCCGGGATCGCCCGGCCACGAGCACTGGCGCGAGATCACCACCGAGGCGGGTTGCCTGTTCGGGGCGCTGTTCAAGCCGGCGTATTCGCCGCGGCGCATCGATGCCTTCGTCGATGCGCTGCAGTGCTTCGGGATCGGCTATTCGTGGGCCGGGCCGATGAGCCTGGCCGTGCCGCACGAGATGAGCCGCAGCCGCTCGCTGGGCCTGCCGTGGACGGCGGAAGAGGGTGGCACGCTGGTGCGTTTCGCGATCGGCCTGGAGGAGGTCGAGGACCTGCGCGCGGACCTCGCGCGGGCGTTGGAGACGCTGAAGGACTGAGGGGCCGAGGGCCGCCGCGGCGGCTCAGTCCTTGGCCGGTCCGGAGACCTTGTGCCGCATCAGGCGGCCCTTCTCGCGCTCCCAGTCGCGCTTCTTCTCGGTCTCGCGCTTGTCGTGCTGGGCCTTGCCCTTGGCGAGTGCGATCTGCGCCTTCACCCGGCCGTTCTTGTAGTGCAGGTCGAGCGGGATCAGCGTGAAGCCGCGCTGCTCGACCTTGCCGATCAGGCGGCGGATGTCGGCGCGGCTCATCAGCAGCTTCTTCGTCCGGTCCGCCTGCGGGTGCACGTGGGTCGAGGCAGTGCGCAGCGGATTGATGCGGCAGCCGATCAGGAACAGCTCGCCCTCGCGGATCAGCACGTAGCCGTCGGGCAACTGCACCTGCCCGGCGCGGATGGCCTTGACCTCCCAGCCTTCGAGGACGATGCCGGCTTCGTACTGCTCCTCGATGTGGTACTCGAATCGGGCGCGTCGGTTTTCTGCGATGGACATGGGGTTCTTCTTGTGCGGATCGCGGGCCCCGGCCCGGTCGCGAGAGGACCGGGCCGAGGCCGGATGGCGGGCAGGTCACGCCCAGATGGGGGCGATCGGGCCGCCTACAATCCCGCCATTCTAAGAACCCCCATGAAGCACGTCCGCAAGACCGTCCTCCTCTGGTACTCGCCGCGCGAGATGTACGACCTGGTCACCCAGGTCGAGCGCTACCCGGAATTCCTGCCCTGGTGCTCGTCCGCGGACATCCTGGAGCGCCACGACAATGGCATGACCGCCAAGCTGTCGCTGCACTACGCCGGCCTGCGTCACGCCTTCACCACCCGCAATACGCACGAGCTCAATCAGCGCGTGCGCATGGAACTGGTCGACGGACCGTTCTCCAAGCTCGACGGCGACTGGCAGTTCCTGCCGCTGAACCGCCCGGGCGCACCGGCCGACGGCGAGCCCCGCGCCTGCAAGATCGAATTCGAACTGCGCTACGCGTTCTCGAGCTTCGCGCTCGAGGCGGTCGTGAGCCCGGTGTTCGACCGCATCGCCAACACCTTCGTCGACAGCTTCGTGAAGCGTGCCGAGCAGGTCTATGGCGCCCGCTGAACTGTCGATCGAGCTCTTCTGGAGTCCGGTTCCCGGCGAGCTGCGCGAGACGCGGTTGAGCCTGCCCGCGGGCAGCACGCTGCGCGACGCCCTCGCGGCAAGCGCCTGGTTCGAGCCCGGACAGATCGCCGCGCTGGCCGCGGGCGTCTGGGGGCGTACGGTGCCCTTGGACACGCCGCTGCGCGAGCGGGACCGCGTCGAGGTCTACCGGCCGCTGACGGTCGATCCGAAGGAGGCCCGCCGCCAGCGCTACCAGGCCACCGGCCGGCGCATCGTGACGCGTCACCGGCCGCTGGGGCGCAAGGCCTGACGCCGGCACCTGGAGCCGGAAAGCGAAAGGGCCGCATGAGCGGCCCTTGCTTTTTACCGGCGGTCACCGGACTTACGTCGTTCCCGATCGGCAGTGTTGTTTCCGGCACTCGTTCCGGCCGGAGCCGGGGCCTTATTTGCAGTTCTGCGTGATCACCGTCTGCATCTGGCGGATCTCGTCCTGGCGCATCTGCTCGGTCATCGGCTGCGATTCGCCGGTCTGCGTGCCGCTGCGCAGGCGCACGCCGGACTCGAGGACACGCTGGCGGTTCTGGGCCTGGCGGCAGTTCTCGGCCATCGCGTCGGCGCGGGCCTTGTCCTCCTGGGCCTTGCGCTCGCGCTCGACCTTCTCGCGCGAGGAGGACTCGCTCGCGGCCCGGCCCGGCGCGGAGGCCGCGGAAGCCGTGCCCGAGGCGCTCTGCAGCGCCGCCTGGGCGGAGGAAGGGGCCACCGTGCGCGTCGCGTTGTTCGGGCGCTGCAGGATGTCCTTCTCCGCGACCGTGGGCGGCGGCGGACGGTCGCTGTATTGCGTGCGGCCGTCGGCGTCGCGCCACTTCCATTGGGCGTGCGCGATCGAGGTCAGCGCCATCAGCGCCAGCGCGCAGATCACGCCCAAGGGGCGTCGCGGGAGTCGGTGATTCATCATGGGCGTGGAGTGTAGCGCCGGGCTTCTCTATAATGCGCCTTTGCGTCTGGAGCTTCCCTCATGCGCCTACTCGGAAAGGCCCTCACCTTCGACGATGTGTTGCTGGTGCCGGCGTTCTCCCAGGTGTTGCCGCGCGACACCAGCCTCGCCACCCAATTCACGCGAGGCATCCGACTGAACCTGCCGCTGGTGTCCGCCGCGATGGACACCGTGACCGAGGCCCGACTGGCGATCGCCATCGCCCAGGAAGGCGGCATCGGCATCGTCCACAAGAACCTGACCCCGCAGCAGCAGGCGGCCGAGGTGGCCCGCGTCAAGCGCTATGAGTCCGGCGTGCTCCGCGACCCGATCACCATCACCCCCGAGACCACGGTCCGCCAGGTCAAGCAGCTGAGCGAGCACCACGGCGTGTCTGGTTTCCCGGTGCTGGTGGGCGCCAAGGTCGTCGGCATCGTCACCAACCGCGACCTGCGTTTCGAGACCCGCATGGACGTGCCGGTCAGCGAGATCATGACCCCGGCCGAGCGCCTGGTCACCGTGCAGGAAGGCGCCTCGCTGACCGATGCCAAGGCGCTGATGCACAAGCACAAGCTGGAGCGCGTGCTGGTCATCAACGAGGCCTTCGAGCTGCGCGGCCTGATGACCGTCAAGGACATCACCAAGCAGACCAACTTCCCGAACGCGGCGCGTGACTCGCACGGCAAGCTGCGCGTCGGCGCGGCGGTCGGCGTGGGCGAGGGCACCGAGGAACGCGTGGAGCTGCTGGTGAAGGCCGGCGTCGACGCGATCGTCGTCGACACCGCCCACGGTCACAGCAGCGGCGTGATCGAACGCGTGCGCTGGGTCAAGAAGCACTATCCGAACGTCGAAGTCATCGGCGGCAACATCGCCACCGGCGCGGCGGCGCTGGCGCTGGTGGAAGCCGGCGCGGACGCGGTCAAGGTCGGCATCGGCCCGGGTTCGATCTGCACGACCCGCATCGTCGCGGGCGTCGGCGTGCCGCAGATCGCGGCGATCGATTTCGTCGCCACCGCGCTGAAGGGCACCGGCGTGCCGCTGATCGCGGACGGCGGCATCCGCTATTCAGGCGACATCGCCAAGGCGATCGCCGCCGGCGCGAGCACGGTGATGATGGGCGGCATGTTCGCCGGCACCGAGGAAGCCCCGGGCGAGGTGATCCTGTACCAGGGCCGCAGCTACAAGAGCTACCGCGGCATGGGCTCGATCGGCGCGATGAAGGCCGGTTCGGCGGATCGCTACTTCCAGGAAAACGACGAGACGACCAACCCGAACGCGGACAAGCTGGTGCCCGAGGGCATCGAAGGCCGCGTGCCGTACAAGGGCTCGATGGTCGCGATCGTGCACCAGATGGCCGGCGGCCTGCGGGCCTCGATGGGCTACTGCGGCTGCGCCGGCATCGGCGACATGCACGACAAGGCCGAGTTCGTCGAGATCACCTCGGCCGGCATCCGGGAGAGCCACGTCCACGACGTGCAGATCACCAAGGAAGCCCCGAACTACCGCCTGGAGTGACGCGCTTGTCCGAGAAGGTCGACACGGCCGACGCGGGGCGGGGCTCCGGCCCCGCCGCCGTCGCGGCGACGACGACGCATGGCGGCCGCAGGGCCGCCATGTCGTTCATCCTGATCGCGGTGCTGATCGACATGGTGTCGATCGGCCTGATCATCCCGGTGCTGCCGCCGCTGGTCGGGACCTTCACGCAGAACGAGACCCAGCACACGCTGGCGCAACTGGCGGTGGCCTTCGCGTTCGGTCTCGCGAATTTCTTCGGTTCGCCCATCCTGGGCGGGCTGTCCGACCGCTTCGGCCGCCGCAAGGTGATGCTGATCGGTTTCAGCGGCCTGGCGCTGAGCTTCTTCGTCACGGCCATGGCCGACGCGCTGTGGATGCTGGTCGTCGTGCGGCTGTTCTCCGGCGCGATGCAGGCCAACGCCGCGGTCGCGAATGCCTATGTCGCCGACATCACGCCGCCGGCGCAACGCGCCAAGCGTTTCGGCATGCTGGGCGCGGCCTTCGGCATGGGCTTCATCCTCGGCCCGGTGATGGGTGGGCTGCTCGGCGCGATCGACCTGCACCTGCCGTTCTACGTGGCGGGCACGCTCGCGCTGCTGAACTGGCTGTACGGCTTCTTCGTGCTGCCGGAGTCGCTGGCGCCGGAACACCGCCGCGCCTTCGACTGGCGCAAGGCCAATCCGGTCGCCGCGCTGGGCCGGCTGCGCCAGCTCAGCGGCGTGGGGCCGCTGATCTACGTGATCGCCTGTTCGGGCCTGGCGCAGCTGGTCATCCAGACCAGCTGGGTCCTCTACAACCAGCACAAGTTCGGCTGGGGCCCGAAGGAGAACGGCCTGTCGCTGTTCGTCGTCGGCCTGGTCGCCGTGGTGGTGCAGGGCGTGCTGCTGCAGCCGCTGATGCGCTGGCTGGGTGCGCGCCGGCTGGTGCTGATCGGCCTGACGACCTCGATCCTGACCAACGTGATCTGGGGCTTGTCGACCGAGGCCTGGATGATGGTGGGCGCGATCTTCCTGAACATCTGCGGTGTCGCCGCGGGGCCGGCGATGCAGGGCCTGATCTCCAACGCCGCCGACGCCCGCACGCAGGGCGAGACCATGGGCGCGGTGGCCGCGATCAACAGCCTGATGGCGGTGATCTCTCCGATCGCCGGCCTGGGGCTGATGGCGCTGGTGGCCGAGCTCCCCAAGACCGACTGGCGCATCGGCGCGCCGTTCTACCTCTGCGCGCTGCTGCAGCTGGCCTCGCTGGGCTTCGCGTGGCGCCATTTCCACGCGGAGCCGCCGGCGCAGGCCGAGCCGGCCGAGCCCGCCCAGGCGTGAGGACGTGCGGACACGCGCGCGCCGACCGAATCGAATCTCCAAGCATCGCTAGAAGCTGACCATGCACGACAAAGTCCTCATCCTCGACTTCGGTTCCCAGGTGACCCAGCTGATCGCGCGCCGCGTGCGCGAGGCTCATGTCTACTGCGAGATCCATCCCAACGACGTCAGCGACGACTTCATCCGGTCGTACGCGCCGAAGGCGATCATCCTGTCGGGCAGCCATGCGTCGACCTACGAGGACCATGAGCTGCGCGCGCCGCAGGCGGTGTGGGACCTGGGCGTGCCGGTGCTGGGCATCTGCTACGGCATGCAGACGATGGCGGTGCAGCTGGGCGGCAAGGTGGAGTGGAGCGATCACCGCGAGTTCGGCTACGCCGAGGTCCGCGCGCACGGCCACACGAAGCTGCTGGACGGCATCCAGGACTTCGCCACGCCGGAAGGCCACGGCATGCTGAAGGTCTGGATGAGCCACGGCGACAAGGTCACCGCGCTGCCGCCGGGCTTCACGCTGATGGCCTCGACGCCGAGCTGCCCGATCGCCGGCATGGCGAACGAGGCCAAGGGCTACTACGCCTTCCAGTTCCACCCCGAGGTCACGCACACGGTGCAGGGCGCGGCGGTGTTCCATCGTTTCGTCCGTGAGATCGCCGGCTGCAAGGGCGACTGGATCATGGGCGACTACATCGAGGAAGCCGTCCAGAAGATCCGCGAGCAGGTCGGCGACGAGGAAGTCATCCTGGGCCTGTCCGGCGGTGTGGACTCGTCGGTGGCGGCCGCGCTGATCCATCGCGCGATCGGCGACCAGCTCACCTGCGTCTTCGTCGACCACGGCCTGCTGCGCCTGAACGAAGGCGACATGGTGATGGACATGTTCGCGGGCAAGCTGCACGCGAAAGTCATCCGCGTCGACGCGAGCGAGCTGTTCCTCGGCCAGTTGGCCGGGGTGACCGATCCGGAGCGCAAGCGCAAGATCATCGGCGGACTGTTCGTCGACGTGTTCAAGGCCGAGGCTGAGAAGCTCAAGGCCAGCGGCGGCGGTCACAAGGGCGCGACCTTCCTGGCGCAGGGCACGATCTACCCGGACGTGGTGGAGAGCGGCGGCACCAAGACCAAGAAGGCCACGACGATCAAGAGCCACCATAACGTGGGCGGGTTGCCGGAGCAACTGGGCCTGAAGTTGCTGGAGCCGCTGCGCGAGCTGTTCAAGGACGAGGTCCGCGAGCTGGGTGTGGCGCTGGGCCTGCCGGCGGAGATGGTCTATCGCCACCCGTTCCCTGGCCCGGGCCTGGGCGTGCGGATCCTGGGCGAGGTGAAGAAGGAGTACGCGGACCTGCTGCGCCGTGCCGACGCGATCTTCATCGAGGAACTGCGCAACACGCGCGACGAGGCGACGGGCAAGTCCTGGTACGAGCTGACCAGCCAGGCCTTCACGGTGTTCCTGCCGGTGAAGAGCGTGGGCGTGATGGGCGACGGCCGGACCTACGATTACGTGGTCGCGCTGCGCGCGGTGCAGACCAGCGACTTCATGACGGCGGACTGGGCGGAGCTGCCGTACAGCCTGCTCAAGCGCTGCTCGGGCCGCATCATCAACGAGGTGCGCGGCATCAACCGCGTGACCTACGACGTGTCGAGCAAGCCGCCGGCGACGATCGAATGGGAATGAGCGCTTCGCGCAAGTGAACAGGGGCCCGATGGGCCCCTGTTGTCTTCTGGCCGACTCAGTACCGATCGCGTCCATTCAGATAGCGATCGGTGACCGCGCCGCGAGTCGCGCCGCGAAGCTCGTCCAGACGGTGGCGTCGGCGCACATAGAGGCCCTTGTCGGTCTCCACGAAGACCAACTCATCGCCGGGCTTCCACGCCTGCTTGGTCAAAAAGTCGGCGGGCAGGCTGATCTGCCCGTCGGCTGAAAGTGTCGGGTTTTGCGTCATGAGATCTTCTGGGAATGCGAGGCCTGATTCGGCTGCCGATAGACGACCTGAGGCCAGCCTTCCAGCAGCGGATTGCATGTCAGCATCCGAACGCCTCGGCGGCGGGCCGTGGCGAATGCGATCTGCTCGGACACGCGCACACCGGGACGTTCAAGGAGAAAGTCTTCGGCCGTCAGCACGGTCTCAAGATCCAGCTCCGCGGATTCGCAAGCGGCGATGCTTGCCATCAAGGTCTCGTGTTCGTCGGGCGGAAGGGCCTGCTGCGACCAGGTCGCCAGTTCGCAGAGGACAAACGTCGGCACGATGCATCGAGCCATCTCGGGGAAGTCCGCGGCCGGACGTCGCCCCAGGTCGCTGCACCGCGCCCACTCGATCCACGCGGTGGTGTCGAGGACAAAATGAGTTTTGTTCACGCACATAGGACATCTCGCTTGAACGGGTCTGGGAGAAGCCATCGCTTCCAGTGCACGAGGGTTCTGGGTTCGGGCAGTGACGAGCCGGCCTTCGATCCCTTGGGAAAGAACTTCACCGCCGGAAGGTCCTTGAAATGCGCATCGCAGGTGATCACGTCGGCTCCGAACTTCTGCGCCGTGGCGTAGATCAAGGCGTCGGCCGTCGCCAGCTTGTAGGTCGCATGGACACTGGCCGCAAGCCTCGCGGTCGATACATCCAGCCGGTCCACCGGGCAGGTGTCCATCGAAGCGTCCAGGTGGCCGTGCTCTTCGGGATGCAACTCGCGCAGCGCCCATTTGGTGAGCTCGAACTGAACGATGGTCGGGACGATGCAGCGCTCCAGCGGTGGCAGGATCGATTTGATCTGCCGGCCCAGATCAGAATTGGTGAAGTACTCGATCCAGGCGGAGGTGTCGATCACCACCTGCCCGGGGATCGAGGCCTGAGCCTCAATAGCGGTCGTTGCGATCACGATAGCCCTCCGTGTTGGCGCCGGCGGCGATGCCGCAGACCTCGTCTAAGGTGACCACGGGGCAGACGAAGATGCCGTTCTTGCGGCGCATGAGCAGCAGCCGTCGCCCGGGCGACCAGTTCAATTCGTCGCGAATGGCTTGTGGCAGCTCGATCTGGTTGAGCGGGGAGATCTCTGCAATCGGCGAGGGCATCCTGGCCTCCAATGACTTCGGGAGAACACGAGCGGACGATTCTTCTCCTCGGGTTCACGCGAATCTATGGCTTTGAATGGTGGGCAACACGCCATGGACGCCGGATATCTGTGGTTGACCCACTGGCATGTGTGGTCGAGCGAGCGACGCCATCGTCGGTGAGCGTCGCGAGGGTCGCGAGGGTTGCGACGGTCGTGCTGACACGCCATGTCAGGGCTTCTCTCCAGAATTGGCGGATTGCCTCGACACGCTCCGGGAGCCTCCCATGTCCGACCACCACCCCGTCTACGAACTGCGCCAGTACAAGATCGTCAAGGGCGAACGCGAGCGATTCATGCGGCTGTTCGACGCCGTCTTCGTCGAGTCGCAGGAAGCGGTCGGCATGCGGCTGTACGGCCAGTTCGCCGACCTCGACGATCCGGACCGGTTCGTCTGGATCCGCGGCTTCGACGACATGGCGTCGCGCGAGCGCGCGCTCGGCGCGTTCTATTTCGGACCGGTCTGGCAGGCCCATCGCGACGAGGCCAATCCGATGCTCGTCGACAACGACAACGTGCTATTGCTCAGGAGTCCGGAGGAAGCGCCGAGGCCCGCCCGCCTCGATGGCGCGCGCGAGGCCGGCGACTTCCGCCGCGTTGCGCCGCCGGGGCTCGTCGTCGTGCAGCTCTGCTACCTGTGGAAGGATCCCGCCGATCCCGAGGACGATGTCGCCCGCTTCTTCGAGCGCGAACTCGCGCCCGTGATCGAGGCCGCCGGCCTGCCCGTCATCGGCAGCTTCGTGCCGGAGCGCTCGCCCAATACCTTCCCGCGCCTGCCCGTGCGCGAAGGCGAGAAGGTCTTCGTCTGGATGACCCGCGCCGCGGACGCCGACGACTGGGCGTTGCGCTGGAGCGCCTGCCGGAACACGCCGGCGTGGCGTGCGCTCGAGCCGCGCTGGCGCGACGCGCAGGAGCGTCCGCCGCAGATCCTGCGCCTGCGACCGGGCGTCGCGCCGGGCCCTCGATGATCGAGGCGGGCCGCGCATCCGCGTCGCGTGTGGCTATGCTTCGCCGCATGCCCATTCCCACCCTGGAGTCCTCCGCATGCGCAGCGCCCTGACCATCCTCGGCCTCGTCATCGTGCTCACCATCGTGATGCTGACCGCGAAGAAGCAGTTGCAGACCATGAAGCCGCCCGCGTCCGCCGGGCCCTCGGCTTCCGCCTCGTCCTCGGCGCTGCCGCAGCCCGAGGCGGTCGGCCAGCAGGTCCAGGACCTGATGAAGCAGGGTGAACAACGCGCCTCGGATGCGCAGTGAGTGCGTCGTGACGACATCGTCACGACGCCGTGACCGCGCGCACATCGTGTCGTGCATCGTGTCGTGACCGCGCCATGACTGTCCATGCGCTCTTCTTCTGCCTGCGCCCTGACCCGGTCACCGCGGCGCGCTTGAGCGCGGTGTCCGACGAGCTCGCCCGGCGATTCCGGATGAAGGCGCGACTGCCCCGCACCGACCGTCTGCACGTGACCTTGCATCACCTGGGCTGGTACGACGACCAGACCGAGGAGGCCGGGACGATGGCGGAGGTGCGACAAAGGGCGGAGGCCGCCGCCGCGTCGCTGCGGCACGACCCGGTCCGCGCCGACTTCGACCAGCTCCTGAGCTTCACCCGCAAGCGGCGCAACCTGCCGCTGGTGCTGAGCGGCGGCGCGGGCCTCGATGCCGTGCGGACGCTGAGGACGGTGCTGGGCGACCGGCTGCGGGCGAACGGCCTGCGGACCGATCCGCACTTCACGCCGCACCTGACGCTGTTCTACGACGATCACCCGGTGGCGCCGCAGCCTTTCCTCGTGCCCGGCTGGACCGCGACCGAGTTCCTGCTGCTGGACAGCCTGCAGGGACAGTCCCGCCACGTCAGGCTCGGCGCCTGGCCGCTCGCCGCGACGAACGACGCGACGGGCGACGCGACGGGCGACGCCATTCGCATCTAACCAACGCTGAGAATGCGCGCATGCGGGACAGCGCATAGAGTCCCCGCGTCACCATTCCCGGGAGGTCTTTTCCATGGCCGTGCAGCAATCCGTCCGCAAGCTCACCGTCGTCGCCAAGGATCCCGGACTGCGCCTGGGCCTCGAGGGGCCGATGGTGTTCGCGCAGGTCGACGTCCCCGCCGAGCTGCTGGCCTTCGGCCCGACCGGCTACCGGATCAAGGTGGTCGACTACAACGCCACCGAACGCCGCGCCTATGCCAACCGGCGCGTCTACCAGGCCGGCGACCTGCTGTTGGATCCGTTCGAGCCACGCGCCGGCGAGTCGCTGCTGGACCCGGCCTACCAGGCCCGGCTGCTGGCCGATCCCAACTTCCATGCGCAGAACTGCTACGCCATCGCGATGCGCACCCTCGGGCTGTTCGAGCGCGCGCTCGGGCGCCGCGTCAGCTGGTCCTTCGGCGGCCATCAGCTGCACATCGCGCCGCATGCCTTCGCGCTGGCCAACGCCTTCTATTCCGAGCCCGACCGGGCGCTGATGTTCGGCTACTTCCTCGACGACCGGCAGCAGCCGGTGTTCACCTCGCTCAGCCACGACGTGATCGCGCATGAGACGACCCATGCCATCCTCGACGGCCTGCGCACGCGCTACACCGAGCCGTCCGGACCGGACCAGGCCGCCTTCCACGAGGGCTTCGCCGACATCGTGGCCCTTCTCTCGGTGTTCTCGCTGCCGGAGGTGGTCGCGGCGGGGCTGGGCGTCACGGACAAGCCGCCCGGTCCCGGCGAGCCGATGGCGCTGATCGCCGCCGATCGGGTGACGAGCGCGGCCATCCGGCGCTCCATCCTGCTGGGCATCGGCGCCGAGATCGGCGCCGCCGCGGACGGCGGGCGGGGCGCGCTGCGCCAGTCGGTCGAGATCGAGCCGGATCCGACGCTGCTGCAGTCGGTCGAGATGGAGGAGCCGCACCGGCGGGGCGAGGTGCTGGTCGCCGCGCTGATGCACGCCTTCATCGAGCTCTGGACCGAGCGCATCCAGCAGCTCGGCACCTTCAAGGGCGGCAAGTACAACCTGACGTCGGTGATCGAGGAAGGCGCCAAGGTCGCCGCGCAGCTGCTGCAGATGGCGATCCGGGCGATCGACTACTGCCCGCCGACCGACCTCGATTTCGGCCAGTTCGTGGCGGGGCTGCTCACGGCCGACCGCGAGCTGGTGCCCGACGATGGCCGCTTCGGTTATCGCGTCCGCATCCGGCGCTCCTGCGAGGCCTACGGCATCGTCCCGCCGCCCGGCGAGACGGATGCCGAAGGCTGCTGGCCGCGCTTCGTGGAGCCCGAGTCGCTGAGGTACTCGCGCAGCAACGCCGAGACGCTGACCCGCGATGCCGACGAATGCTTCCGCTTCCTGTGGGAAAACCGCGACGCGCTGGGCATCACCGAACGCGGCTACACCGAGATCGAATCGATCGACGTGGCCCTGCGCGTCGATCCGGACGGCATGCCGTTCCGCGAGGCGATCTGCCAGTACGTCCAGATCGGTCACTTCTTCGGATCGGAGCTGAAGTCCAAGACGCTGTGCGGCATGGACCCGCTGCCCGAGGGCTTCACGACGCAGACGCGCGCCGACCTGTACGGCGGCGGCGTGGTCGTGTTCGACCAGTACGGCCGCGTCAAGTACCACATCCGCAACCGCCTGCTCGACGGCGACCGGCAGCGCCGGCGCCTCGAGTACCTGCGCGACACCGGACAACTGCGCCTGCCGCGGGACGAGGCGCGGCTGCGCTTCGCCAGCCTGCATCTGTCGCGCATGGAGGACTGAACTCATGGCCACCACGACCCGCTCCAGGAAGCCGCGTCCGGTGAAGGCGACGCTGCACGCCTACCAGGTCGGATTCGGCGACTGCTTCCTCCTGCGTTTCGACTACAGCGACCGCAGCGCCCGTCACCTGCTGATCGACTTCGGCAGCACCGGCATGCCCAAGAAGGACTCGGAGGCCAGCATGAAGCGCGTGGCCGACGACATCGCCCAGCGATGCGGCGGCAAGCTCGACATCGTCGTCGCCACGCACCGGCACGCCGACCACATCAGCGGCTTCGCGACCTCGCCGGACGGGCAGGGATCCGGCGACGTGATCCGCGCGTTGAAGCCCGACCGCGTCCTCCAGCCCTGGACCGAGGCGCCCGACGCGCCCGAGGACTGGGTGGGGCCCGCGACGCCGAAGGAGGCCCGGGCGGCGAAGCAGCAGTTCCACCAGCGCGTTGCCTCGCTCGACAGCATGCATGCGATCGCCGAGTCGGCGGTCCTGCGGCTGGACCGGGAGAAGGGCTTCGACGCCCGCTGGCCCTTCGCCGAGCGTCTGCGCTTCCTCGGCGAGGACAACGTCAAGAACCTCTCCGCCGTCGAGAACCTGATGACCATGGCCGGCGCGAAGTCGCGCAACCTCTACCTGTTCCACGGTTGCAAGCTCGATCTCTCCGCCATCCTGCCCAACGTCAAGGTCCATGTGCTGGGGCCGCCGACGCTGCGCCAGTCGGCGTCGATCAAGCGGTATGCCAAGACCGCCAGCGACTACTGGCTGCGCGCCGGCCCGCTGGTGGCGCTGGGCGCGGACGGCTCGGCGGCGGAGCAGTCGCACAGCCTGCTGTTCCCGCAGTTGACGAAGGACGACTGGTTCCGGGAGTCGCGGCTGCCGACCGAGATGCGCTGGGTCGCCGAGCGGGTCGACAACGCGGAAGCCGACCAGCTGCTCGGCATCGTCACCGCGCTGGACGACGCGATGAACAACACCAGCCTCATCCTGCTGTTCGAGGCGGGCGGCAAGAAGCTGCTGTTCCCCGGCGACGCGCAGCTGGAGAACTGGAGCTACGCGCTGCAGTCGGACATGGCGGCGCTGCTGGACGACGTCGATGTCTACAAGGTCGGGCACCACGGCAGCCTGAACGCGACGCCCAAGGCGATGTGGAACCGCTTCAGCAAGCGCGGCGGCGCGGCGAAACCGGGGCGCCTCAAGACCGTGATGTCGACGATGGCGGGCAAGCACGGCGGCAGGAACGGCGCGCCCACGGAAGTGCCGCGCCGGCCGCTGGTGGATGAGCTGCGGGCCCACTCGGAGCTGCACAACACGCAGGACCTCGCGCCCGGCGTGCTGTGCGAGATCATCGAGATCGACCTCGCGTGAGTCGCGTCAGCCCGTCGCGGGTGCCTGGGCGCTTGGCGTGACGATCTCCCGCGCCAGCGCCCGCAGGCTCAGCGGCGCCGATCCCTCGGCGTGGTTCGAGATCGTCACGCAGGCCGGATGGCCGGCCTCGGCCGTCGCGCGGATCACCTTCGCGAGCAGCGCGCGGGTGTCCGGGTCGGGATCCATCATCTCGGCGTATTCGCCGTACTTCTTCTCCGCGTCCTCGTAGCCGAACGGGCCGTGGATCCGGTGCAGGTTCCAGCGGCAGACCAGCGGCCCCGGCCACATCGCGCGCAGCAGCGGCAGCTGCTCCTGGAGGGGTGGCAGCTTCGGATGCAGGCCGAGGCAGTAGCGCGCGCCGGTGTCCTTGAGCACCGCGACGAAGTCCGGCGTCAGCCATTCCGGATCGCGGACCTCGACGGCGACGACCGCTTCCGGCGCCACGTCGCGCAGCGAGGGCAGGGCGGCCAGCATCGCGTGCAGCCGGTCGAGCTGTTCTTCCATGCGGCCCAGCATCGCCAGCGGCAGCGGGCTGAGCTGGAACACCAACGCGCCGATGCGCGCGCCCAGGCCGGCCATGGCCGGCTCGAGGAACTCCTGCACCGCCAGCCGTGGATCGAGGAAGGCGGTGTTGGCCTGCCGGCCCCGGCCGTCCTCGGTCCGCACCTGCGCGTCGGTGATGACACTCGGCGCCTTGACCGTGAAGCGGAAGTCCTCGGGGACCTGCTGCGCGTAGCGCTCGTACTGGCTGGCCGCCAGCGATTGATAGAAGCCGCGGTCGATGCTGACCGCGCGATGCAGCGGCTGCTGCGCGTAGGCCGTCAGGCCGTTGCGGGAGAGGTTGGACTCGCCGTGGCGGCCCTCCCAGACGATGCCCTGCCAGCCCGGGTAGCTCCAGGACGAGGTGCCGAGCCGGATCCTCGGCGACAGCACGGCCGCGAGGGCGAGCTGGTCCTCGTCCGGGGGCTGCGGCTGGATGCCGGCGCGACGCCGCTTGGGAGCGGCCGTGGTCCGCGCGTCGACGTCGGTGCCGTCATCGTCGTTGTCGTTGTTGTCGTCGCCGGCCTTGTCATCGCCGCCGTCGCCGTCGCCGCGTTTCCCGCTCACCTCGCGCGCAGCGGCTCGCGGCGGCGGCGAGGCCGGCTCCGTCGGCAGCAGCTCGCCGAAGAGATCGTCCTGGTGACCGGGGGACTCCTGTTGCATGGGCCGGCAGCATAGCGCCGGCGGCTACACTGCCGCGCGAGCGCCGCCATGACCACCGAGTCCCTCCCGATCCTCCCCGCCGACCCTGCCGACCCCGCGGACGAATACGCGATGCGGCTCGCCCTCGACCAGGCCCAGAACGCCTGGCTCGTCGGCGAGGTGCCCGTGGGCGCCGTCATCATGCGCGGCGGCCAGGTGATCGCCACCGGCTACAACCGTCCGATCACGACGCACGATCCCACCGCCCATGCCGAGATCGTCGCGCTGCGCCACGCCGCGCAACTGCTCGGCAACTACCGGCTGCCGGAGTGCGAGCTCTACGTGACGCTCGAACCCTGCGCGATGTGCGCGATGGCGATGATGCATGCGCGGCTCAAGCGCGTGGTCTTCGCCGCGCCCGATCCGAAGACCGGCGTGGCCGGCTCGGTGCTGGACCTGTTCGGGCAGAAGCAGCTCAACCACCACACCGCGCTGCACGGCGGCGTGCTGGCCGACGCGTCGTCCCGCTTGCTGCGCGAGTTCTTCGCCGAGCGCCGCGAGGCCGCGCGTCAGCTGCGCGAGTCCCGGCGCCGCGCCGCCGCCGACGCCGACGCGGGAAGCATGGGCGCGGACCTCGACGCCGGCGCGCTCGACACGCTGTCGGCGCTGCCCGAGGTCCAGGAGTTCCCCGAGATCCCGGTCGGCGAGGCGCAGTACCTGTCCCTGAATTCCGATCCTCCCCAGGACCCGCAGCGATGAGTTCCCTGATCCTCTACACCCCGTCCGGCGTCCTGGCGCAGGCCCAGCCGCTCAAGCGCGCGGCGAAACGGCTGTCGACGCTCGGCTTCGACGTGACGATCGACGACGCGGCGCTCGCGAAGCACCAGCGCTTCGCCGGCGACGACGACACGCGGCTGGCCGCGCTGCACCGCGTGGCTGAGGCCGCGCCGTCGGTCGCGCTGGCCACGCGCGGCGGCTACGGCCTGACGCGCCTGCTCGACCGCATCGACTGGCCCCTGATGGCGCGCAGCGTCGAGCGCGGCACGCGCTGGGTGGGCCTCAGCGACCTGACCGCGCTGCAGCTGGGCCTGCTTGCCCACACGAAGCAGACGAGCTGGGCCGGACCGATCGCCTGCGACGACTTCGGCCGCGCCGAGACCGACGGCGGCGTCGATGAGATCACCCGCGACTGCTTCCTCGAGGCGATGGACGGTTCGCTCGAGGCGATCGGCTTCCGCACCGAGGCCGGCCTGGACGGCGTCGAGGCGCGCGGCACGCTGTGGGGCGGCAACCTGACGGTGCTGTGCTCGCTGCTGGGCACGCCGCACTTCCCGAAGGTCAAGGGCGGCATCCTGTTCCTCGAGGACGTCAACGAGCATCCGTACCGCGTCGAGCGCATGCTGCTGCAGCTGTGGCAGGCGGGCGTGCTGGACGCGCAGAAGGCGGTGTTGCTGGGCAGCTTCAGCGGCTGGAAGAAGTCGCCGCTGGATCGCGGCTATTCGATGAAGGCCTGCGTCCAGGCGCTGCGCGAGCGCGTCAAGGTGCCCCTCCTCACCGGCCTGCCGTTCGGCCATGTGCCGACCAAGGTCTGCCTGCCGGTCGGCGCGAAGGCCGAGATGATGGTCGAGGGACGCGACGTCATCGTCGCCTGGGGCCATGTGGGCCAGGGCCACGACCACCATGATCACCATGGCCATGATCATGGGCACGATCACGCCCATGACGGCCACGATCACGATCACCACGGCCACTGACCGACGTCACGGGCGTCCCGCGAACCGGGCCGCTATGATCCGCCCCGGCGTCGGCCGGCCGCCCTGAGCGGCCCGGCCTTGGCAACAATCTGGCAATGCCGCATCCGCAGGATGCGGCGTTTGCTTTTGGGAAGGATGACGATGTCGTCGGGGCTGTGGAACGCGTCGCTGCACGCGGCTGAGGGCTGGCGCGGGACGTGGGCCCGGCGCGCGCGGGGGCGCCGCCCGTCGGCGGTGATGGCCGTCCTCGGCGGCCTGCTGGTGGCGGGCTTGCTGAGCGCCTGCAACAACAGCCCGTATCCGGCCGGCGCGGCCAAGGACAACACGCTCTACCTGTCCTTCGACGAGCGCTCGCCGCGCTACCTCGACCCGACCGCGTCCTACACCGCGCCGGAGTCTGTCTACGCCTACCAGATCATGGAGCCGCTCTACGGCTACCACTTCCTGAAGCGGCCCTACGAACTGATCCCGCGCGCCGCGGCGGCCGTCGTCAAGCCTTACTACCTCGATGCGCAGGGGCGGCGCCTGCCCGACGACGCGCCGGCCGAGCAGATCGCGCAGAGCGTCTACGACGTGCCGATCCGCGAAGGCGTCCGCTACGCGCCCAGCCCGGCCTTCGCGAAGGACGCGCAGGGGCAGTACCTCTACCACCACCTGAGCGCCAAGGACCTCGGCGACAAGCGCTCGCCGTGGCAGTTCGAGCACCAGGGGACCCGCGAACTCGAAGCCGGCGACTTCGTCTACGCGCTCAAGCGTCACGCCACCACGCGCATCGAGGCGCCGATCTACGGCCTGTTCTCCGAGCACGTGCTCGGCCTGAAGGACTATGGCACGCTGATCCGCGAGGAGAACGCCAGGCTGCTGAAGGGCCTGCCCGAGAGCTCGCCCGACAAGCCCTTCCTCGACTTCCGCCGGTGGCCGCTGGCCGGCGCGGAAGCCGTGGACAAGCACCTGCTGCGCGTGCGCATCAAGGGCAAGTACCCGCAGTGGTCGTACTGGATGTCGACGACCTTCCTGGCGCCGGTGCCGTGGGAGGTGGACCTGTTCTACGCCCAGCCCGGCATGGCGGAACACGGCCTGTCCTGGAACCAGTGGCCGGTGGGGACCGGCCCCTACATGATGACGGAGTACCAGCAGGACCGCCGTCACGTGATGTCGCGCAACCCGAACTACCGCAAGGACGACCTCTATCCCTGCGAGGGCATGCCCGACGACGGGCCCGCCGGCCGCCTGGCCGACTGCGGCAAGCCCATGCCCTTCATCGACAGGATCGTCGCCACGCTGATCAAGGAACGCGTGCCGCGCAAGGAGATGTTCAAGCAGGGCTACCTGGACCTGCCCGACCTCGAGCGCGCGGACTGGGGCGTGGAGTTCTTCGCCGACGCGAGCGACTCGGCGCAGACCGAGGCCTTCTTCAGGCAGCGAGGCTTCGCCTTCCCGCGCACGACCGATCCGAACAACTGGTATCTCGGCTTCAACATGCTCGATCCGGTGATCGGCAAGGGGAAGACGCCGGAGGAAGATGCGCGCCACCGCAAGCTGCGGCAGGCGCTGTCGATCGCGATCGACTGGGAGGAGGGCTACGGCCGCATCTTCAAGAACCGCGGCGGCGTGACCGCCTTCGGACCGGTGCCGCCGGGCGTGTTCGGCTCGCGCGAGGCGCAGCCCGGATTCTTCAATCCGGTCACGCACCGGCTCGTCGCCGGCAAGGTCGAGCGCCGCTCGATCGAGGATGCGAAGCAGCTGCTTGCCGAGGCCGGATATCCCGACGGCCGCGATGCGACCACGGGGCAGCCGCTGGTGCTCAACTACGACTTCATGCGGGTCGTCACGCCCGAGGTGAAGGCCGAGAACGACTGGCTGATCAAGCAGTTCGCCAAGCTCGGCGTGCAGCTCGACGTGCGGGCCACCGACTACAACCAGTTCCAGGAAAAGCTGCATCAAGGCAAGCACCAGGTGTTCTGGTGGGGCTGGCTCGCGGACTATCCGGACGCGGAGAACTTCCTGTTCCTGCTGTACGGGCCCAACAGCAAGTCGCTGCACGAGGGCGAGAACGCCGCCAACTACGAGAACGCCGAGTTCGACCGGCTCTTCAAGCAGCTGCAGGTGCTGGACGACGGCGACGAGAAGCAGCGGGTCGTCGACCGCCTGGTGCAGATCACGCAGCAGGATGCGCCCTGGGCCTTCGGTTACTGGGCCTGGGCCGGCCAGGCCTCCCAGAGCTGGGTCCACAACGGCAAGCCCAGCATCGTGATCCGCGATCCCGTCCGCTACTACCGGCTCGATCCGGCGCGACGCGTGCAGCTGCAGGGTGAGTGGAACCGGCCGGTCTGGTGGCCGCTGCTGGTGCTGGTCGTCGGCGGCGTCGCGATCGTCTGGATGACCCGCCGCAGCTTCCAGGCGCGCGAGACCGCCACCGCCCGCGGCACGCGCGCGCCGGCCGCCGCCCCTTCCGCCGCGCCGCGGGGAGCCGACTGATGTTCAAGTACCTGACTCGCCGGCTCGCCTACGGGCTGGCCATCCTCATCGGCGTCAACCTGCTGACCTTCTTCCTGTTCTTCACCGTCAATACCCCGGACGACATGGCCCGGTTGAACATCGGCGGCAAGCGCGTCACGCAGGAACAGATCGACAAGTGGAAGGCCGAGCGCGGCTACGACAAGCCGCTCTACTGGGACGCCGAAAAACAAGGCGCCGAACGCGTCACGCACACCGTGTTCTGGGAACGCTCGGTCTCGCTGATGCTGCTGGAATTCGGCCGCTCCGACGCGCGCCAGGCCGTCGACATCGGCCACGAGATCAAGACCCGCATGGGCGTGAGCCTGCAGCTGGCGGTGCCGGTCTTCGTGCTGCAGCTGATCATCAGCGTGGCCTTCGCGCTGCTGCTCACCTTCTTCCGCAACTCGCGCATCGACTTCTGGGGCGTCGTGCTGTGCGTGCTGATGCTGTCGATCTCCAGCCTGTTCTACATCATCGTGGGGCAGTTCTTCTTCTCGCGCATCCTGCGGCTGGTGCCGATCAACGGCTACGAGCCGGGCCTGGACGCGATCAAGTTCCTGGCGCTGCCGGTCGCGCTGTCGCTGCTGTCGCGCCTGGGCGGCGAGGCGCGGCTGTACCGCGCCATGCTGCTCGAGGAGGTCGGCAAGGACTACGTCCGCACCGCCCGCGCCAAGGGGCTGTCCGAGCCCGTCGTGCTGATGCGCCACGTGCTGCGCAACGCGCTGATCCCCATCATCACCAGCGCCGGCGCCTACCTGCCCTACGTGTTCCTGGGCAGCCTGGTGTTCGAGAGCTTCTTCGGCATCCCCGGCCTGGGCGCCTTCGTCATCGAGGCGATCACCGGCCAGGACTTCGCCATCGTGCGCACCATGGTGTTCCTGGGCGCGCTGCTCTACATCGCGAGCAACGCGCTGATCGACGTGATCTACACCTGGGTCGATCCGCGCGTGCGGCTCACCTGACGCGCGGCCGCGCGCCTCGTCACAAGACAGCGAGACAAGACTCGACATGGGATTCAAGGTCGTTTTCCTCTGGACCGACGCGGCGCTGTGGGCGATGTTCGCGGCGCTGGTCCTCTACATCGCGCGCCTGATCCGCCGCCCGCATCTGCGCGCCAACTGGCAGCGCGTGCTGCGCGACCCCGCCGCGTTGAGCGCCGGCGTGGTGCTGGTGCTGTTCCTCGGCGTGACCGCGCTGGACAGCCTGCACTTCCGGCGCGCGCTCGCCGACAGTCCCGCCGGGCAGCAGTTCTACGAGACCCGCACGGAGTCGGTGCTGGACCTGGTGCTCGCGCGGCAGCTCGAGATGCGCGAGACGAGTTACTCCGCGCCGCTCGCCTACCAGGGCTTCACGCTCGACAGCGTGGCGCACGGCAGCGAGGTCGTGCGCGAGTTCCCGCGCCTGGCCTTCGGCGGCGCGCACCTCCAGGATCCCGCGCGCGACTGGCACGGCGACCTGGCGCGACGCGCGCTGGCCGGCCTGGCTTGCGGCGCGCTCGCCGCGGCGCTGATCGCGCTGGCGATGGCGGCGCTGCTCGCCCCGCATCACGGCGGCCTGGGACGCGGCCTCCAGGACCTGCTGGCCGACCGCACCCATTACCCGTGGCGCGCGGCGCTGGGGACGCTGGCCGTGATCGCGCTGCTGGCCGGACCGGTGATCGCGCTCATGGGCCACTACCACGTGTTCGGCACCGACCAGACCGGCAACGACGTGCTCTACCAGGCGCTCAAGAGCATCCGCACCGCCTTCGTCATCGGCGCGCTGTCGACGCTGGCCACGCTGCCCTTCGCGCTGGTGCTGGGCATCCTCGCCGGCTACCTCAAGGGCTGGGTCGACGAAGCCATCCAGTACTTCTACACGGTGCTGACCTCGGTGCCCAACGTGCTGCTGATCGCCGCCTGCGTGCTGATGGTGCAGGTCTTCCTGGACAAGCATCCGGAAGCCTTCGAGACCGGCGCCGAACGCGCCGACCTCAAGATCTTCCTGCTCTGCGTGATCCTGGGCGTGACCGGCTGGGCCACGCTGTGCCGCCTGGTGCGCGGCGAGACGCTCAAGCTGCGCGAAGCCGACTTCGTCCAGGCCGCGACCGCCTTCGGCGTGCGCGACACGACGATCATGGTCCGCCACATCGTGCCCAACGTGATGCACCTGGTGCTGATCTCGCTGGTGCTCAACTTCTCCGACCTGATCCTCTACGAGGCGGTGCTGACCTATGTCGGCGTCGGCGTCGATCCCGGCATGAACAGCTTCGGCGGCATGATCAACCTGGCGCGCTCGGAGATGAGCCGCGACCCGGTCGTGTGGTGGAGCTTCGTGGCCGCCTTCGGCTTCATGGTGAGCCTGGTGCTGGCGGCCAACCTGTTCGCCGACGGCGTGCGCGACGCCTTCGACCCGCGCGCCCGCAAGCTGCGGCCGCAGGTTCTTTCGCTCAAGAAGAACAAGGCGGCCGACGCCGCCAAGGTGGCCTGAGGACCTCGCCATGCTGAAGATCGACGACCTCCACGTCCACCTGGACGCCGACGCGGGCCTGGTCCGCGCCATCGACGGCATGCGACTGGCGCTCGCGCACGGCCAGACCTTCGCGCTGGTGGGCGAGTCCGGCTGCGGCAAGAGCATGACCGCGCTGGCGCTGATGCGGCTGCTGCCCGACAACGGCCGCATCGCCGGCGGCCGCCTCGAACTCGACGGCCAGGACCTGTTCGACCTGAGCGAAGCTCGCATGCGCGAGGTGCGCGGCGGACGCATCGGCATGATCTTCCAGGAACCCGGCACCAGCCTGAACCCGGTGATGAAGGTCGGCGACCAGATCGTCGAGGCGATCGAGGCGCACACGCCGCTGCGCGGCACGGCGGCACGCGCGAAGGCCGTCGACTGGCTGCGCCGCGTCGGCATCCCCGACCCCGAACGCCGCATCGACGAGTACCCGTTCCGGCTGTCCGGCGGACAGAAGCAGCGCATCATGATCGCCATGACGCTGGCGGCGGAACCCGACTTCCTGATCGCCGACGAACCGACCACCGCCCTGGACGTGACCATCCAGGCGCAGATCCTCGAGCTGCTGAAAGACCTGCAGCGCGAACGCGGCCTCGGCCTGCTGCTCATCACCCACGACCTGGGCGTGGTGTCCGGCATGGCCCACCAGGTGGCCCTGATGTACGCCGGACAGATCGTCGAGGTCGCGCCAGCCACCGAATTCTTCGCCAACCCGCGCCATCCCTACGCCAGACTGCTGCTTCGCGCACTGCCCGACGCACAGCGACGCGGTGAACCCCTCGCCGCCATCCCAGGCACCGTGCCGCCGCTCTGGCTGACCTTCGAGGGCTGCCGCTTCGCACCCCGCTGCGATCGGGCCATGGCCCATTGCGCGTCCAACCCACCAGCGCTCGCGGCCTTGGAAGGGGCGAACGGGGCGCATGAGGTGCGGTGCCTGCTCTACTCGGATCCCAGGGAAACGGCGGCAATGACGGAGAACGCCGGCAGCACCGGTGCCCCTCTGCGCTCACAGTCTTCGCTCCGCTCAGGGTTCGCTTCGAGGGGCACCGGTGCCGCCGGCTTCGAGCAGATCGCCAGCGTCGAGCAGACGCGACCGATGCTGCTCGAGGTCAAGGACCTGAAGGTGCGCTATCCGTTGGGGCGCGGTCTCTTCGGCGGCACGAAGCACTGGTTCGATGCGGTGGGCGGGGTGTCGTTCTCGATCGAGGCCGGACGCACCCTGGCCCTGGTCGGAGAATCCGGCTGCGGTAAGACCACCTCCGGCAAAGCCATCGTCCAACTGCTGCGCCGCGTGGCCGTCATCGAGGGTCAGGCCTTGCTCCATCCGGACGCCGCCTCCGCGCCATCCGGGCAGCGCAGCGCACCGGTCGACCTGTTCCACCTGGAAGGCGCCGCGCTGCGCGAAGCGCGGCGACAGGTCCAGATCATCTTCCAGGACCCGTTCGCCTCGCTCAATCCGCGCCTGCGCGTCCAGGAAGTGCTCGAGGAAGGCCTGCTCGCCCTTCGCCCCGAACTCGACGCGAACGCACGGCTGGCCCTGCTCCACGACCTGCTGGATCAGGTCGGGCTGCGCCGCGACGCGCTCGTCCGCTTCCCCCACGAGTTCTCCGGCGGCCAGCGCCAACGCATCGCCATCGCCCGCGCGCTGGCCGTCGAGCCGCGCCTGATCGTCTGCGACGAACCGACCTCCGCCCTCGACGTCTCGGTCCAGGCGCAGATCCTGAACCTGCTACGCGAACTCCAACGCAGCCGGGGCCTGTCCTACCTGTTCATCACCCACAACATCGGCGTCGTCGAATACATCGCCGACGAGGTCGCGGTGATGCAGGCCGGCCGGATCGTCGAGTCGGGCGACTGCGAGGTCGTCCTGGGCGCGCCGCGGGAGCACTACACCCGTACCCTGCTCGCCGCCGTGCCCCGTGTCGAACGGCCAGCACTGGCCTGACCCCGGTTCAAGCCGGCTGATCGTTCGTTGCCAGGACCGCCATGCGCGGTCCCTTCTCTTCCTCGAAACAATCTCGAGCGCTTGCCCGCACTCGCTTGGTGCAATGCGTCGATTGCAGTGCCTCGTCGCGGGAATCACCAGGACGAATGACACGGGGTGATCGCTCAAAAGGGCGACACATCAGCGCATTTGGGCGATGGATGACAAAGTTCTGGAGCGTATTGCGCACTTGTGGTGCGTATTACTCGCTTTTACAGCTGTAAAAGCCTTGCGCGGTGCGTCATTCGCGCGTAGCGCGGCAGCAACGCCGCTCGCTGCTCGCCCTTGGGGGTTTACCCGCGATTTCCTTCTGTAAAGCGCCTTGCGCTGTATTTCATAGGGTGAACACGGGGGATCCCTTTTCAAACCGGAAAGAAACTGGCCCGGCCCTGCGCCGGGAACACCGCTCGGAGGGTCCAGGCCGACATCGCGGCCGCCCGTGTTCCCGGCGACACAACAACCTGTGTTTCTGGTTAAGGAGTCTTCATGTTCAAACGCAAGAGCATCAACCTCGCCGCGCTGCTGGCGCTCGGCGCCGCGGCATTGCCCGTCGCCGCGCAGAACACCCAGCTCGACCGCGTCGAGATCACCGGTTCGTCGATCAAGCGCATCGACGCCGAGACCTCGCTGCCGGTCAGCGTCATCAGCCGCGACTCGATCAACAAGTCCGGCGCCTCCAACGTCCAGGAACTCGTCGACCGCCTGAGCTACAACAACGGCGGCGGCCTGGCGCTGGGCCAGTCGATCGGCGACGGCTCCGCCAATGGCCAGGTCGGCGCCTCGCTGCGCGGCCTGGGCCGCGCTCGCACGCTGGTCCTGCTGAACGGCCGCCGCCTCCCGGTGTATCCTTTCTCCGGCCAGGGCGTCGACCTGAACGCGATCCCGCTGGCCGCGATCGAGCGCATCGAAGTGCTGCGCGATGGCGCCTCGGCGACCTACGGCTCGGACGCCATCGGCGGCGTCATGAACTTCATCACCCGCAAGGACTTCCAGGGCATCGACATCTCCGTCGGCCTGGAGACACCCAAGGCCGTGGGCGACGTCTTCTCGGCCTCGATCGGCGGCGGCGTCGGTGACCTGTCCAAGGACAAGTTCAACCTGCTGGGCACCTTCAATTACCAGAACTACGACGCGATCCGCGCGGCGGACCGTTCCTACGCCTCCACCGGCAACCGCCCCGACCTGGGCGTGGTGAAGGACTCCGGCAACACCTTCCCGGCCAATGCGTCCATCCCGCCGGGCAATCCCTTCAATCCCGGCCCAGGCTCGAAGTACGTGCCCGGCGCCGCGAAGTTCCCGAATTGCCAGCCCCCGGATTCCTACGCCGGCGCGGCCAACTGCCGGTACGACTACACCCATTACATCGATCTGGTGCCGGCATCCGACCGCTACGGCGCGCTGGTCAAGGGCACTTTCGCCCCCAGCCAGGACCACACGCTGTTCGCCGAAGTCGCCTACAGCCGCAACGAGATCGTGTTGGGTTCGTCGCAGACGCCGTCGACCACGACCGGCAAACCCAGCTACCTTTACCCAGGCGGCGGCAAGTACTATCCGACCGCCGCCGTCGATGCGGTGGCTCCGGGCTACCGCGGCGACCTGATCCTGTCCTGGCGGATCGTGGACGGCGGCCAGCGCCGCACCAAGGTGACCAACCAGGTGACCCGTACGGTCCTCGGGGCCGAGGGCACTTTTGGCGGCTTCGACTACAAGGCCGCCTATGTCTACGCCGAGGGCAAGGCCAGCGACGACTTCGTGTCCGGCAACTACTCGGACACCCGCTTGGTGCAGGCGCTGGCGACCGGCCTGATCAATCCCTGGGGGCCGAACGACGCCGCGGGCCTGGCCGCGCTCAAGAGCGCCGAACTCACCGGCAACAACCGCAAGTCCAAGACCAGCAACAACGGTGTCGACTTCACGCTGTCGCGCGAACTCTTCAACGTGGGCGCGGGCAACCTGGGCATCGCCTTCGGCGGCGAGGCGCGCAAGGAGAAGTACCTGGACGGCTACTCGGAACTGGCCGGTTCCGGCGACGTGGTCGGCGGTTCGGGCACGGCGGGCAAGGTGTCGGCCCAACGTGACGTCGGCGGCATCTTCGCGGAAGCCAATCTGCCGGTGCTCAAGAGCGTGGAAATCAACGGCGCGGTCCGTTTCGACAAGTACGCCAAGACCAGCGGCGGCTCCCGCGACGGCAACGCCAGCACCCGTTCGCTGTCGGCCACCAGCCCGAAGCTGTCGGTGAAGTTCACGCCGATGACCGGGCTGCTGTTCCGCGCGTCGGCGGGCAAGGGCTTCCGGGCACCGGCGCTGGACAACCTGTTCGCGCCCTCCGCCTTCACCAACACCGGCGGCAACTTCAACGACCCCAACTACGAGACCAAGGTCGGTTGCACGGGCTCCACCGCCAACACCGACTACTGCAATACGCAGCTGACGGTGCAGAACAACAGCAACCTGAACCTCGAGCCCGAGAAGTCCAAGACCTTCAACCTGGGCCTGGTGTTCGAGATGATCAAGGACACCACGCTGAGCGTGGACTACTTCGACATGGAGATCACCAACGGGCTGCGCTTCCTCTCCGGTGACGACATCCTGCGGGACTGGTACAAGCACCGCACCTCGCCGACGAGCAACACCAGCACCTCGATCTTCGCGGATCGCCTGGTCCTGAACAGCCAGGGCTACCTCGACTACGTGCGCGCGTCCTGGGAGAACGTCGGCAAGATCAAGACGGCCGGCTTCGACTTCAGCGCCCGCGCCCGCATCCGCACCGAGTTCGGCACGCTGACCCCGGGTTGGGAAGCCACGCTGCTGACCAAGAGCGAGGAAAGCATCGTCGGCACCGGCACGACTCGCGACAACCTGGGCAAGTACAACCTGGGCGGTCCGGTCGTGAAGCTCAAGCAGACCTTCACGCTGGACTGGGACAAGGACAAGTGGGGCGCGTCCATCCGCTACTTCCGCCAGAACGGCTACGAGGACTACGACGAGGTCCGCAAGGTCAAGGCCTACGACCTCTTCGACGTGCAGGGCCAGTTCCGCGGCATCAAGGGCGTGACCCTCACGGCCGGCATCCGCAACCTGTTCGACAAGAAGCCGCCGACGACCAACCAGGAAGACTACTTCCAGGTCGGTTTCGACCCGACCTACGCGGCGGTCCAGCAGCGCACCTTCTACGTGCGCGGCAACTACCGCTACTGATGATGGCGGGCCGCCGATCCCGCTAGGATCGGCGATGCTCCCATGGACCCACGCAGGCCCTCCGGGGCCTGCTTTCATTCCGGCCGACCTCATGAACTACCTGAATCCCGACCTGGACTTCGAGGCACTGGGCCGCACGCTGCGGACCGAGGGGAGGGTGCTGATCCGCGATTTCTTCACCGCCGAGGTGGCCGACGCGCTCGACCGGGCGCTGCACGCGATCGACTGGGAGCTCGTCTACCGCGACCTGAACGGAGACCGGCGCCTCACCGGCGAACAGCTGCGCGGCCTGACGCCGCAGCAACGCATGCAGCTCACGGAAGGCATCCATTCCATCGCGCGCGACGGGTTCCAGTTCTCGTTCTTCTCCGACTCGCTGGTCCGCGCGGTGCAAGACGGCCGCGAGGACCTGCTGGCCCGCTTCATGCGCTGGATGGCGGGCGACGAGTTCCTCTCGCCCATGCGCGAGATGAGCGGTGACCCACAAATCAATGGCGTCTACGCCCAGGCGACCATGTACTCGCGCGGTAACTTCCTGACCACGCACGACGACCACGTGGAGCGCGAGGACCGACGGATCGCCTATGTGATCAACCTCACCCGGCGCTGGCGGCCGGACTGGGGCGGAATGCTCCACTTCACGGGGGAGGACGGCTCGGTGCTCGAGACCTACTTCCCCCACTTCAATTCACTGTCGCTTTTCACGGTGCCGCAGCGACATTTCGTCTCTTATGTGCCGCCATTCGCCATGGCGGAACGCCAGGCGATCACCGGATGGCTGATCGCCGCGTGACTGGCACGCGGATTGCCTGGGTACAACCAGCGTCTTGATCGGCACCTGGCTGCGGGTTAGCCCTAGCGCCCCAGGGAAGGGCGCCAAGGGCAATACCAGTAGAATACCAGGGTCGCCACCAAGGGTCGGCGGCGGGACCCCCGCCGTAACCGCTGGTGATCGGTGCGATGGGCGATGCGCGCATGCTCGGGCAAACCCCATGGCTGTCGACTTGTTCCTGTCGTTTATGATCGTGGTCGTGAAAGGTGGTCAAAATCTGTAGTTTTGCTACAGAAATTTGACCGATCCTCGAGACGCCCGCGGCCACAAGCTGACGGGCATTTTTGTTGAGTCGGGTTCGTATCGTGCCCTGGGTTTTCGAGTCTTCGTGTGTCCATCCTGCATTCGGCGGGGCGGCGGTCCGTGGCGCTTCGGCGGCCGGCACCCATCGCTTCCGTCGCTCGCACAGCCGGCAAGACAGGCGCTGCTGACCCCAGGTTGCGGCGCGAACGCCTGATCCGACCAAAGACGCTGTGTTGAGTCGAACTCCCCTTGCTTCGATGAAAGAAATTCGCAGTTTGATGAAGGAGCGCGCATGAACTTTGCGCAGGATAAAGCCGGGTCCTCGCGCCTGACGGGCATCGGCATCGTCATCGCCATCCACGTGCTGATCGTCTGGGCGCTGGCCAGCGGCCTGGCGACCAAGATCAAGGAGGCCGTCAAGGGCCCGATCGACGTCAAGGTCGTCGAGGAGAAGGTCAAGCCGCCGCCGCCGCCCGAGAAGGTCGTGCCGCCTCCGCCGGACATCAAGGCCCCGCCGCCGCCGTTCGTGCCGCCGCCCGAAGTGGTCGTGACGGCGCCGCCGCCGCCGACGCAGACGGTGGCCGTGCAGTCGACGACGCCGCCCCCGGCGCAGGAGTTCCGTCCGGCCCCGCCGGCCGTCGCGCCCGCGCCGCCGGCGCCGCCGTCGGACAAGCCGCGCTCGGCGATCGGCAATTGCTCCAAGATGACCAAGCCGGAGATGCCGGCCCTCAACTGGAGCGGTACCGCGAGCTACAAGGCGACCTTCACCGTCAAGGGCGGCCGCGTCGCGGACGTGACCTTCACGGCGCTGCGCGGCGCCAACGACCGCAAGGCCGAGCGCGCGCTGAAGAACGCGATCCAGGCCGCGCTGTCCGAATACACGTGCACGGACGCGGTCCTCGAACAGGAATTCGTGTTCAACATGGAATGACGCGGGACCGTCCGACCCGCGATCGATCGAATACGGGGCGCCCGACGCGCCCCGACCTCTCAACCTGAGTTCAAGACTTTTCTCGTAGGAGCACCCTCCATGATCTCTCGTCTGTCTGCCTTGTTTGCGGCCGTCGCCTGCGCCGCGACGCTGGCCGTCTCCCCGCTGGCCGCCCAAGCGCAGGACCAAGCTGCCTCGGCCGCCGTTTCCGAAGCCGTCGCCGCTCCTGCCGACATCGCTCCCGCCGCCGTGGCCGACGCCGCTCCTGCCAAGGCGGTCGACAACCCGTACAGCCTGGGCAACATCGTCGCCCACGGCAACGTGGTCGACCAGGCCGTGCTGGCCATCCTGGCCATCATGTCGATGGGCTCGTGGTACATCCTCTTCACGAAGCTGTGGGACACCTCCAAGATCTCCCGCGAAGCCAAGGAAGTCCGCGCATCGTTCTTCAAGAAGGCTTCCCTGCAGGAAGGCCTGAAGAGCCTGAGCGAAACCGGCGCGTTCCGCTTCATCGCCCAGACCGGCGTGGAAGCCTCGGAGCACCATGAAGGCGCCCTGACCGAGAACATCGACCACAACACGTGGGTCACGATGAACATCGACCGCGCCGTCGCCGAAGTCAACACCCGCCTGCAAGGCGGCCTGGGCTTCCTGGCCACCGTCGGCTCGACCAGCCCCTTCATCGGCCTGTTCGGTACCGTGTGGGGCATCCTGCAGGCGCTGACCCAGATCGGCGTGGCCGGTCAGGCATCGATCGACAAGGTCGCCGGCCCCGTGGGCGCCGCGCTGATCATGACCGCCATCGGTCTGGCCGTCGCCGTCCCGGCCGTGCTGGGCTACAACTGGCTGGTCAACCGCAACAAGACGGTCATGGGCCAAGTCCGTGCCTTCGCCGCTGACCTGCACGGTGTCCTGATGGGCAGCCGCAAGGTCGCGGGCCGCTAATCCACAGCAGTCCCGGAGACTCAATATGGGGATGAACGTAGGTTCGTCCGGTGGTGAAGACGAGGTGGTCTCGACCATCAACACCACGCCCCTCGTGGACGTGATGCTGGTGCTCCTGATCATCTTCCTGATCACCGTGCCGGTGGTGACGCAGTCGGTGGGGGTGACCCTGCCGAAGGAGACGAACGTCGTCCGCGTCACCAAGCCGGAGAACATCGAAATCGCGGTGACCAAGGATGGCGACATCTACTGGGGCGTGCAGCCGGTTCCCGACGTGGAAACGCTGGTCACGCGCCTGAAGAAGGTCGCGGTCCTGAATCCTCAGCCGGAAGTTCACATCCGCGGCGACGACAAGTCCCGTTACGAGAACGTCGGCAAGGTGATGGTCGCGTGCCAGCGCGCTGGCATCATGTCCATCAAGTTCGTCACCGAGCCGCCGGCTCGTGGCGGCTGAAGGAGCTGAAACATGGGTATGAACGTTGGAAGCTCCAGCGGCAGCGACGAGCCGGAAACCATGCTGGACGTCAACACGACGCCGCTGATCGACGTGATGCTGGTGCTGCTGGTGATGCTGATCATCACCATCCCGATCCAGCTGCATTCGGTCAATCTGGACATGCCGCCGCCCAACAACAATCCGCCGCCCAACGAGCCGGTCGTCCATGAAGTGGCGATCGACTTCGACGGCACGGTGTTCTGGGACGGCGTCGCCGTGCCCAACCACGCGGCGCTGGAAGCGAAGATGTCCGAAGTGGCAGCGACGCCGGACCAGCCGGAAGTGCACATCAAGCCGAACAAGCTGGCCGAGTACGGTTACGTCGCCAACGTGATGGCGTCGGCGCAGCGCCTGGGCGTCAAGAAGATGGCGATGGTCGGGAACGAGCAGTTCCTGAACTGAGGCCGGATGACCGCCTGATCGATGTCTGATCGAAACGCGCTGCCCGCGAGGGTGGCGCGTTTTTCTTCTTTGGAGAACAAGCGAATGAAACTCAAACTGCTGGCAACCGCCGCCGTCGGCGCCGCTGCGCTGGTGCTGGGCGCCACGCCCGAAGGCAGCCTGAGCGTCCTGTCCCAAGCCGCCGCCCAGGTGCGTCCGGCCGCGGGCAAGCCCCTGCAGGAAGCCTCGACCCTGCTGAAGGCGGGCAAGGCGCAGGAAGCCATGGCCAAGATCCGCGAAGCGGAAGCGGTTCCTGGCCGCAACGCCGACGAGAACAACACGCTCGAAGGCCTGCGCCTGTCCGCCGCGTCGCGCCTGGGCGATGCCGACGGCATGGTCAAGGCCTATGACGCGCTGACCGCCGCCGGCAAGATGCCGCCGGCCAACAAGCTGCCCACGATGGAAGCCATCGCCGGCACCTACCTGCGCGCGGGCAACGGCGCCAAGGCGCTGGAATGGGTCAACAAGTACAACGCCGCCGGCGGCAACAGCCCGGCGATGAAGCAGGTCCAGGCCGCGGCGCAGCTGCGCTCGGGCGACGTCGGCACGATCCTGAAGGACACGCTGGCCGACATCTCCGCCGACGAGAAGGCCGGTCGCGCCCCGTCGCAGGAGAAGCTGAACACCGCGCTGTGGGCCGCCAACAAGAAGGGTGACGGCGCGACGGAGTCGGTGCTGATCCAGAAGCTGCTGAACTACTACCCGACCAAGCAGCTGTGGGCGCAGTCGCTGGGCACGCTGCAGGCCAAGAAGGGCTTCGCCGCCAGCCGTTACCAGGTCGACGTGCTGCGTCTGCGCCTGGCGACCGACAACATGCAGGGCGCCAACGACTACATGGAGCTGGCGCAGCTGGCCGGCGCCGCCGGTTATCCGGAAGAAGGCAAGAAGGTGCTGGACAAGGGCTTCGCCGCCGGCATCCTGAAGCCGACGGACGACAATGCCCGCCCGAAGCGACTGGCGGATCTGCTGGACAAGCGCATCGCCGAAGCCAAGGCCGGCGCCGCCGCCGCCGAGACGGCCGCCCGTGGCGCCCGTGAAGGCGATGAGCTGGTGAAGGTCGGTTTCGCGCAGGTGCATCGCGGCCAGGCGGCCGCCGGCATCAAGCTGATCGAGGAAGGCATCGCCAAGGGCAACCTGAAGCGTCCGGAAGACGCCAAGCTCTACCTGGGCCTGGCGCAGTTCCTGGGCGGCGACAAGGCCAAGGCGCAAGCCACGTGGCGCACCGTCAAGGGCACCGACGGCTCGGCCGACCTGGCCGGCCTGTGGTCGGTGTACTCGCGCAGCGCGAAGAGCTGATCGGCGCGCGCGTTCCGGTCCGCCGGAATGCGCACGACGCATCAACGACAAGGCCTCCCGGCTCGCGCCGGGAGGCCTTTCTCTTTCAGGCGGCCCCAGTCAGCTCACTTCGGTGCCATGCGGATCGCGCCGTCGAGGCGGATCACCTCGCCGTTGAGCATGTCGTTGGTGACGATCTGGTGGACCAGCTTGGCGTAGTCCTCCGGGCGTCCCAGGCGAGACGGGAAGGGCACGCTGGCGGCCAGCGCGTCCTGCACGTCCTGGGGCATGCCGAACAGCATGGGCGTGCCGAAGATCCCCGGGGCGATCGTCATGTTGCGGATGCCGTTGCGGGCCAGGTCGCGCGCGATCGGCAGCGTCATGCCGACCACGCCGCCCTTGGAGGCCGCATAGGCCGCCTGGCCCATCTGGCCGTCGTAGGCGGCCACCGAGGCCGTCGAGATCAGCACGCCGCGCTCGCCGGTGGCTTCGGGCTCGTTCCTGCTCATCGCTTCCGCGGCCAGGCGGATCATGTTGAAGCTGCCGACCAGGTTGACGGTGATCACCTTCGAGAAGGTCGCCAGCGCATGCGCGCCGTCCTTGCCCACGGTCTTGGCGGCCGGCGCGATGCCGGCGCAGTTCACCAGGCCCATCAGCTTGCCCAGCGACACCGCCTTGGCGACGGCGGCCTGGGCGTCGGCCTCCTGGCTGACGTCGCATTTCACGAAGGCGCCGCCCAGCTCCTTGGCCAGGGCCTCGCCGCGCTCGACCTGAAGGTCGGCGATGACGACCGTCGCGCCTTCGCGGGCCAGCATGCGGGCCGTGCCTTCGCCCAGGCCCGACGCGCCGCCGGTGACGATGAAGACCTTGTTCGCGATGTCCATGGGATGTCTCCTTCCACGTTGTCCGTGAGTTGTGATCGGTCCGCCGCGCCGGATCGGCGGGGCCGTTTGATTGCCGTTGACGTAAACGTCAATTGTCGATGAAAAAAGGCGGCCTCGCGGGCCGCCCTCGATGCCGGCGCGACGCGTCGCGCGCAGGCGTCAGCTCAGCGCGGCCAGCGCGCGGGCGGTGATCTCGTCGACGCTGCCGATGCCTTCGATGCGGCGGTACTTCGGCGCCTGCGTGTCGCCGCTGGCGGCCCAGGTGGAGTAGTAGTCGACCAGCGGGCGCGTCTGCGACTGGTAGACCTCCAGGCGCTTCTTGACGGTCTCTTCCTTGTCGTCGTCGCGCTGGATCAGGTCCTCGCCGGTGACGTCGTCCTTGCCTTCGGTCTTGGGCGGATTGAATTTGGTGTGGTACGTGCGGCCGGAGCCCACGTGCACGCGACGGCCGCTCATGCGCTCGATGATGGCGCTGTCAGGCACGTCGATCTCGAGCACGAAGTCCAGCTTCACGCCGGCGGCCTTCATCGCGTCCGCCTGCGGGATGGTGCGAGGGAAACCGTCGAACAGGAAACCCTTGGCGCAGTCGGGCTGGGCGATCCGTTCCTTGACCAGGCCGATGATGATGTCGTCGCTGACGAGACCGCCGGCATCCATCACCTTCTTGGCCGCGACACCGAGTTCCGAACCCGCCTTCACCGCGGCGCGCAGCATGTCGCCGGTGGAGATCTGGGGGATGCCGAACTTCTGGCAGATGAACGAGGCCTGGGTGCCTTTACCGGCGCCGGGGGCGCCAAGAAGAATCAGTCGCATGGGTCTCCTCGATATGGAAAGAGAGCGCGTCGCACGGGTCGACGCGCCCTCGAAAACTGCGGGCGAGAATAGCACGCGCCGGCCTACGGCCCGCTGACGCGTCAGCCGAATGAACTGCGGTGTAACCCTGTCGGGCCAGGCCGCGAATCAGCTGGCCATCAGCTGTCTGACGCGTTCGAGGTCTTCCGGCGTGTCGACGCCGGGCCCCGGTCGCTCGGCGCTGACATGCACCGCGATGCGCTCGCCGTGCCACAGCACGCGCAGCTGCTCGAGCGCCTCGATCTGCTCCAGCGGCGACACCGCCAGCGTCGGGAAGCGGCGCAGGAAACCGGCGCGGTAGGCATAGAGCCCGACATGGCGCAGCACTGCCTCGGGCTTGATGCGCGGGCCGCCGCCGGGCGCGTCGCGCCACCACGGGATGGGGGCGCGGGAGAAATACAGCGCCAGGCCTTGCGCGTCGGCGACCAGCTTGACGACGTTCGGATTCGCGAACTCGGCGTCGTCGTCGATCGCATGCGCCACGGTGGCCATCGCGCATTGCGGCTTCGCCGCCAGCAGCCCGGCGCAGGCGCGGATCATCTCCGGCGCGATCAGCGGCTCGTCGCCCTGGACGTTCACCACGAGCGCGTCGTCGGGCAGCCCGAGCAGCTCGACCGCCTCGGCCAGGCGGTCGCTGCCGCTGGCATGGTCGGCGCGGGTCATCAGCGCGCGCACGCCATGCGCCTCGCAGGCGTCGCGCACCTCGGCGGCGTCGGTCGCCACGACGACCTGGGTCGCGCCTGCCAGCGCGGCGCGGCGGGCGACCTGCACGATCATCGGCGCGCCGGCGATGTCGGCCAGCGGCTTGTTCGGCAGCCGCGTCGACGCCAGCCGGGCCGGGATGACGATGTGGAAACCGGTGCTCACGCCGCGTCGCCTTCGGTGTCGGTGGCGCGGGCCTCGTTGGCCAGCATGACCGGGATGCCGTCGCGGATCGGGAAGGCCAGGCGGTCCGCCGGGCACACCAGCTCGCGCGCCGGCAGTCCGCTGGCCGCGTCGTTGCGGCGGTCTTCCAGCGGGCCCTTGCAGACGGGGCACACCAGCATCTCAATCAGTCGATGGTCCATGGGGCAGCAGCCGCCGCAGCTCGCGCTGCAGCGCCTCTTCAAAAGCGGGTTCGGGGCGGAAGTCTAGCGCCACCACCCAGATGCGGCAGCCCTGCAGCGCCTGGGGACGCAACTTGACGGCGTCCTTCTCGGTGATGACGACCTCGTCGGTGCGGGCCCACGGCAGTGGATCCAGCGAGGCATGGTCGGGCAGGGCCAGCGCGCGGAAGGTGAGGCCCTGTTCGCCGAGCATGTCGAAGAAGCGCTGCGGCCGTGCCAGACCGGCGGCGGCCAGCAGCGGCTTGCCGCGCAACGCGTGCAGCCGGTCGAGGCGGGCCGGCTCGCCGCGCCACCAGTCGGCCAGCGCGACGGCCCCGGCGAGTTGGCGGGTGCCGACGTGGCCGGGCAGGGCGGTGCTGGGCCGGCCGGTGCTGTAGAGCACCAGCGTGTCCGGCGAGGACCCCGGCGGCGCGGGCAGCGACCTCGACTGGCGCAGCGGTCCCGCCGGCAGCAGGCGGCCGTTGCCCAGGCCGCGTTCGTCGAACACCAGCAGGCTGAGCTGGCGCGGCAGGCGCCAGTGCTGCAGGCCGTCGTCGGAAACGAGCACCTGGATCCAGGGGCAGGCGTCCAGCAAGGCGCGCGCCGCCGCGATGCGATCGCGGCCGACAGCCACCGGCACGCCGGCGCGCAGCTTGATGAGCAGCGGCTCGTCGCCGACGTCCTCGGCGCGATCGCCCTCGGCGATCACGCGGACCTGCGTGTCGTCCTTGCGGCCGTAGCCGCGCGAGATCACGCCGGCACGGATGTCCAGGCGCTGGAGCGTCTCCAGCAGCGCGAGCGTCGTGGGGGTCTTGCCGGCGCCGCCGACGACCCAGTTGCCGACGACGATCACCGGCACGGGCAGCGGCACGCTGCGCTTGAGCCCGAGGCGGTAGAGCCACACCCGCAGCCGGATCACCGCGCCATGCAGCGCGGCCAGCGGCCGCAGCAGATGGGCGAGCCGGTCGTCGTCCCGCCAGGCGCGCTGCAGGCGTTCCTCGAGGGCGGGCCGGGTCATGACCGGGCCCTCCCGACCGCGGCGGAGGCGGCCACGGTCCTGGCGGCGGTCATTGCGGCTTGTTGGCCGCGAAGGTCAGTCGCGTGAGGTTGGCGCGCCGCGCCGCGTCCATCGCGTTGACCACCGCCTGGTGCGGCGTGGCCGCGTCGGCGGAGACGATCACGACCGGCTCCTGCTTGCCCTGCGCGGACTGCACCAGCGCGGCGGTCAGCAGGTCCACGCTGCGGCCCTCGACCGCGTTGCCGTCGATCGAGTACCGGCCGTCGGCCGAGATCGCCACGATGACCTCCGCCGGCCGCTCCTTGAGTTGCTGGGCGTCGGCGGTGGGCAGCGTCAGCTGGAGTTCGGTGAACTTCGAGTACGTCGTCGACAGCATCAGGAAGATCAGCACGACGAGCAGCACGTCGATGAACGGGATCAGGTTGATCTCCGGTTCCTCGCCCTGGCGACGGCGGAACTTCATGCCTTGGCCTTGCCCGCGGCGGGGGAGGCGACCGGCGGCACGCCGGCCGGTCCGGCATTGGCGGCCTGGCCGCCGTGGCCGGCCGGCATCGCGCGGTTCACCAGGTGGGTCAGCAGCCGTTCGCTGGCCTGTTCCATGTCGACCACGTAGGCCTCGATGCGGCCGCGGAAGTAGCGGTAGAACATCAGCGACGGGATCGCGACGATCAGGCCGAAGGCGGTGTTGTACAGCGCGATCGAGATGCCGTGCGCCAGCAGCGCCGGATTGTTGCCGCCCGGGCTCTGGCTGCCGAAGATCTCGATCATGCCGACCACGGTGCCCAGCAGGCCCAGCAGGGGCGCCGCGGCGGCGATCGTGCCCAGCGTGTTGAGGTAGCGCTCCATCTGGTGGATCGCATGGCGGCCGGCCAGCTCGAAGGCCTGGCGCAGACGGGGCTCCCCGGCGCGCGGATCGGCCTGCGAGGTGCGCAGCCCGGCGGCCAGCACCTGGCCCAGCAGCGAGTTCTCGGCGAGCTTGCCGACGACTTCGCCGCTCGGGATCTGGAGCTGGGTCACGCCCAGGACTTCCTCGATCAGGCTGGGCGGCGCCACCCGCGCCGCGCGCAGACTGACGACGCGCTCGATGATCAGCGCCAGGGCCACCACGGAACACAGCAGCAAGGGCCAGATCGGCCAGCCGGCGGCTTGTATGATCGAAAACAAGGCTTTCCCTCCGTCCGGGCATCTCCGGCCCGGCGGCGCATTATGGCGCCACGGAAGGCCGGTCCCGGCCACCGCGGACCCTCATCACAAGCCCTTACAAACATCCACCGTTCCTGTGGATAACTTTGTGGGCAACCGGTCTCGGAACCGCGCCAGGGCCCATCGCCAGACGGCAAGGATTAGGCTGCTTCAAAAAAAGGCAGGAAAAAGCTTTTGAAAAACAAGCGCTTAACGATGTGTGACGCGGGCATGACGGCCAATATGGCCCGCGGAGCCAGCATTGACGCGGCTGTGGAGTTCCGGACCCGCGCCAGTGCTGGGTTTGCGCATGATTGACGCCTCCAAACCCGCATCGCCACGGATGGTCTGGGGGGTCGCGGCCCTGTTGACGGCCCTTTCCGACGCATTGCAGGCCAGATTCCCCGTCATCACGGTGCAAGGCGAGCTGTCGGGATTCACGCGCGCGGCCAGCGGCCACTGCTACTTCAGCCTGAAGGACGCCGAGGGCCAGCCGGCCATGCTGCGCTGCGCGATGTTCCGGCGCGCGGCGTCGATGATCGACTTCGCGCCGCGCGACGGCATGACGGTGGAGCTGCGCGGCCGGCTGGACCTGTACGGGCCGCGCGGGGAGCTGCAGTTCATCGTCGAGGCGATGCGGCGCTCCGGGGAAGGGGCGCTCTACGAGCAGTTCCTGCGCCTGAAGGCGAAGCTGGAGTCGCTGGGCTACTTCGATGCCGACCGCAAGAGACCGCCGCCGCCGTACGCGCGGCGGATCGGCGTGATCACCTCGATGGGCGCGGCCGCGCTGCAGGACGTGCTGACGGCCCTGCGCCGCCGGGCGCCGCATGCGCGGGTGTTCGTCTATCCGACGCTGGTCCAGGGTGCCGAGGCGCCCCCGGCGATCGTGCGGGCGCTGGCGACCGCCAACGAGCGCGCCGACGCCGAGGTGCTGCTGCTGGTGCGCGGCGGCGGTTCGCTGGAGGACCTGTGGGCCTTCAACGACGAGCGGGTCGTGCAGGCGGTGGCCGAGTCGCCGCTGCCGGTCATCTGCGGCGTCGGGCACGAGACCGACATCACGCTGGCCGACCTTGCCGCCGACCTGCGCGCGCCGACGCCGACCGCCGCGGCGGAGCTGGCGACCGTGTCCCGCCAGCAATGCCTGGAGACGCTGGAGGCCTTGGAGCGCCAGCTGGTGCGGCGGGTGGAGCAGCGGCTGGACGCCGCCGCGCAGCGCCTGGACCGGATGGCGCTGCGCCTGGCGCGACCGGGCGATGCGCTGGCCCGGCAGCGGCGGCGGCTGGACCTGCTGTCGCAGCGGCTGGGGCAGGTGGCGCCGCGGACGGTGTCGCTGGAGTCGCAGCGCCTGCGCCACCTGGAACAGCGCCTGAACCAGGTCGCGCCGCGCGCGGCGGCGATGGAGACACAGCGCCTGCGGCACCTGGCGCAACGCCTGGACCGCGCCTTGCCGCAGCAGGCGCAGCGCGGCGCGCACCGGCTGGACGCGCTCGAGGCGCGTCTGCAGGCGCTCGATCCGCGCCAGGTGCTGGCGCGCGGCTACGCCTGGCTGGACGACGGCCAGGGCCGGGCGCTGAGCTCGGTCGACCAGCTCCGCGAGGGTCAGGACTTGCGCGCGGTGCTGGCCGACGGCGAAGCCGACCTCACCGTCGGGCGCGTCCTTCGCCGGGACTGACAACGTCCGCTTTGGGCGCTCCGCGTCGTTGCAAATCCTCGCCATAGCTGGGCTATGGCTCCGGTTTGCGCCTAGCGGTGCATCCCAAACCGGACGCCGTCAGCCCCGGCGAATGGGTGCTCGTCGCAGGGATTTATCTGCTGCCTACAATCGCCCGCGACATACTTCCAACCACCAACCGATTAGGAGTCCCTCATGGAACACGTCCTGCCCGAGCTGCCGTACGACAAGAAGGCGCTGGAGCCGCACATCAGCGCGGAGACCTTCGAGTACCACCACGGCAAGCATCACAAGGCCTACGTGGACAACCTGAACAACCTGCAGAAGGGCACCGAGTTCGAGTCCAAGACGCTGGAAGAGATCGTCAAGACCTCGAGCGGTCCGATCTACAACAACGCGGCGCAGATCTGGAACCACACCTTCTTCTGGTCCTGCATGAAGCCCAACGGCGGCGGCGCGCCGACCGGCAAGCTGCTGGACGCGATCAACGCCAAGTGGGGCAGCGTCGACGCGTTCAAGGAAGCCTTCCAGAAGAGCGCCGTGGGCAACTTCGGCTCGGGCTGGACCTGGCTGGTGAAGAAGGCCGACGGCTCGGTCGACATCGTCAACACCGGCGCCGCCGGCACCCCGCTGACGACCGCCGACACCGCGCTGCTGACGATCGACGTGTGGGAACACGCGTACTACATCGACTACCGCAACGCCCGTCCCAAGTTCGTCGAGACCTTCCTGAAGAGCCTGGTCAACTGGGACTTCGCGCAGGCCAACTTCGGCAACTGACGTCCCGGCGCCCGCCACGCGGGCGCCGATGAACGAACGGCCCGGGATCGCTCCCGGGCCGTTGTCGTTTCTGGGGTCGACTCTGGGGTTGTTTCCGGCGTCGGATCAGGTGGCGGGCCGCCGCGCTCCGGCGCTCATTTCGGCCAAGGACCACCGCGCAGCCTGGAGCCGGCCTTGAGACCGCGCTTGTCGAACCAGCCCTTGTTCATCTCGAGCACGTAGCGCACCGGCTTGGCCGAGCAGTGCGACTGGTCGGACAGCGGTTGCATCTCGACGATGTTGACGATGGTGCCGTCGTCGGCGACGAAGGCGGCCGACAGCGGGATCAGCGTGTTGCGCATCCAGAAGCATTGCTGGGCGGGCTGCTCGAACACGAAGACCATGCCGGCGTTCTGGGCCATCTCCTTGCGGGCCATCAGGCCGATGGCGCGCTGCTCCTCGGTGCGGGCGACCTCGGCATGGATGAGGTGCATGCCGGCGCCGAGCTCGACGACCGGCAGGCCGGTCTGGGGGATCTGCTGGGCCGAGGCCGGTCCCGCCGCCAGCAGGGCGGCGGTCAGGGCCGCGGCGGGCAGGATCGACGAGAGAACGGTCGACAGGACGACGGACGATGCGGCGCGTTTGATATTGAGCATGTTGTCACCTCGGGGTTTGGCGGATTATCAGGGCCATGTTGCCCGTCCCCGCCCTCCCGGCGTCCGCCGGCGCCGGAGGCCCCGATGCCGCAAGCGCCAATCGCCCCGGTCCCGACGGCGCGCTGACGCACGCCCGACTGCGCCTGTCGGGACTGCACTGCGCCAGTTGCGCCGGCCTGGTGGAGTCCCTGCTGCGCGCGCAGCCCGGCGTGCGTTCGGCGGAGGTGAACCCCTCGACCCAGACCCTGGCGCTGGACTGGTGGCCGGGCCTCGTGACGCTCGAGGCACTGCGGCGCTCGCTCGCGCCCGCCGGCTACGACTTCGCGCCGGACCGGGCCGCCGACGCGCGCGAGCTGCGCCGGCGCGAGCATCGGCAGGCGCTGTGGCGGCTGTTCGTCGCGGGCTTCCTGATGATGCAGGTGATGATGCTGGCCTGGCCGTCCTATGTCGCCGCGCCGGGCGAGCTGGCGGCCGACCAGGCCGCGCTGCTGCGCTGGGGCCAGTGGGTGCTGACGCTGCCGGTGATGCTGCTGGCCGCGGGGCCGTTCTTCCGCGCCGCGTTCGCACAGTGCCGCGCCCGCCGGCCGGCCATGGACGTGCCGGTGGCGCTCGGGCTGGCGGTGGCCTTCGTGGCGGGCAGCGGCGCGACGCTGGCCCCCGCCGGGCCGTTCGGACACGAGGTCTACTTCGACTCAATCACGATGTTCGTGAGCTTCCTGCTGGGCGCGAGGTATCTGGAGTTGCGCGCGCGCCATCGCGCGGCCGCGGCCGTCGAACTCGCTGCCGAGGCCCTGCCGGACGACGTCGAACGGCTGCGCGCGGACGGCAGCGCGGAGCGGATCGCGCTGGAGGAACTGGTCGCTGGCGATCGGGTCCGTGTCGTCGCGGGACAGCGGGTGCCCGCCGATGCGGCGGTCGAATCCGGCGCCGGTGCCGTCGATGAATCGCTGCTGACCGGCGAATCGCGGCCGGTCGCGAAGTCGCCCGGCGACCTCGTGCTCGCGGGCAGCCTCAATCTGTCCGGCGTGCTCACGCTGCGCGTGCGCCGCGTCGGCGGCCAGACCCGGCTCGCGGGCCTGCGCGAGTTGATGGCGCAGGCCTTACAGGACAAGCCTTCGACGCCGCGCGCGGCGGACCGCGTCGCGGCCTGGTTCCTGGCGGCGGTCCTGGTGCTGGCCGGCGCGGCCGCGCTGGCCTGGCAGTTCATCGATCCCTCGCGGGCGGTGGCCGTGGCGGTGGCGGTGCTGATCGTGACCTGCCCCTGCGCGCTCTCGCTTGCGGCGCCAGCGGCCTGGATCGCCGCCGCCGGGACACTGGCTAGGCGCGGCCTGCTGCTGTCGAGGCTCGACGCCATCGAGTCCCTCGCCGATGTCGACCGGATCGTGATGGACAAGACCGGCACCCTCACCGAACCCGTGCCGCGCCTGCGCGGCGTGCCGGATGCGCCGAGCCGGCCGAACGCGCCTGGCATGCCCGACGCGGAAGCGCTGCGCGCCGCGGCGGTGCTGGCCGCGGCCTCGCTGCATCCGATGTCGCGCGCGCTGGCGGCCGAGCTCCCCGTCTCCTCGACGACGGGCGATGGATGGATGATCCAGGAGTTCGGCGGGCACGGGCTCGAAGGTCGAGGCCCGGGCGGACGTCGATGGCGCCTGGGCTCGCCCCATTGGGCGGTGGAGGCGGGCCCGTCGCCGGACCTCGCCGACGCCCGGATCGTCCTGACCTGCGACGGTGCGGTCCGCGCCGCCTGGCACGTGGAGGAGCGCTTGCGCGACGGTGCCGCGACGGCGATCTCCGACTGGCGCGGCATGGGCCTCGAGGTCGAGCTGCTGTCGGGCGACCGGCCCGCCCGCGTGGGCGCCGCGGCGAGGCACGCCGGGATCGCGTCCTGGCGCGGCGGCGCGAGTCCGGAGGACAAGCTCCAGCGGCTGGCCGCGCTCCAGGCGCGCGGACTTCACGTGCTGATGATCGGCGACGGCATCAACGACGCGCCGGTGCTCGCGCGGGCGCAGGTGTCCGTGGCGATGGGGCAGGGCGCGGATCTCGCCAAGGCGCGCGCCGACGCGATCCTGACCGCGGACCGGCTCGACGCGATCACCGTCGCGCTGCGGCTGGCCCGTCGCGCCCGGCGCGTCGTGCGGCAGAACCTCGCCTGGTCGGCCCTCTACAACGCGGTGTGCGTGCCGATGGCGCTGGCCGGTTGGCTGCCGCCCTGGGCGGCGGGACTGGGCATGGCGATGAGCTCGGCGCTGGTCATCGGCAACGCGGCCCGGCTCGGCCGCGACACGACCGCGGCATCGACGGCAAGCTCGACTTCGGCCTGACCTGACCTGACGCGCCAATGGACATCCTCTATCTGCTGATTCCGCTGTCGGTGGTGCTGGTCCTGCTCGTGCTGGCGGTGTTCGGCTGGGCGGTGCAGGACGGGCAACTCGAGTCGCTGGACCGGGAAGGTCAACGAATCCTGGAGGACGACGCGCAAGCTTGACGCGCATCAACACGCGTTTCGAGAGGGCGTCGAACAATCGTTGGCATCCGCGCGACAAGCGCCTCGAGGAGCCAGCATGGCAAGCAAATCAGAGTCGGAGGGAGGGCGCGCCATCACACCCCGTGATGCGCCGATCTATGAGGACGGCGTGGTCCGCGCGTTCGCGCTGGCGTCGGTGCTGTGGGGCGTGGTCGGGATGGGGGTCGGCGTGCTCATCGCCGCGCAGCTCGCCTGGCCGGAGCTGAACTTCGGCATCCCCTGGCTCAGCTACGGCCGGCTGCGGCCGCTGCACACGAACGCGGTGATCTTTGCCTTCGGCGGCTGCGTGCTGATGGCCACGGCCTTCCATGTCGTGCAGCGCACGAGCCATGTACGGCTCTTCGCGCCGGGGCTGGCGTGGTTCACCTTCTGGGGCTGGCAGCTCGTCATCGTGCTGGCTGCGATCACGCTGCCGCTGGGCCTGACGACCGGCAAGGAGTACGCCGAACTCGAATGGCCGATCGACATCCTCATCGCCGTCGTCTGGGTCGCCTATGCGATCGTCTTCTTCGGCACGATCGGCGTGCGCCGCGTGCGCCACATCTACGTGGCCAACTGGTTCTTCGGCGCCTTCATCATCGCCGTCGCGCTGCTGCACATCGTCAACAGCGCCGAGGTCCCGGCCTCGCTGACCAAGAGCTACTCCGCCTACGCCGGCGTGCAGGACGCGATGGTGCAGTGGTGGTACGGCCACAACGCGGTCGGCTTCTTCCTGACCGCCGGCTTCCTCGGGCTGATGTACTACTACATCCCCAAGCAGGCCAACCGGCCCGTCTACAGCTACCGGCTGTCCATCGTCCACTTCTGGGCGCTGATCTTCACCTACATGTGGGCCGGTCCCCACCACCTGCACTACACCGCGCTGCCGGACTGGGCGCAGAGCGTGGGCATGCTGTTCTCGCTGGTGCTGCTGGCGCCGAGCTGGGGCGGGATGATCAACGGCGTGATGACGCTCAGCGGCGCCTGGCACAAGCTGCGCGACGACCCGATCCTCAAGTTCCTGATCGTCGCGCTGTCCTTCTACGGCATGTCGACCTTCGAGGGACCGATGATGTCGATCAAGACCGTCAACGCGCTCTCGCACTACACCGACTGGACCGTCGGCCATGTGCACAGCGGCGCGCTGGGCTGGGTGGGCTTCATCTCGATGGGCGCGCTGTACCACCTGATCCCGCGCCTGTACGGCCGCGTCGAGATGTATTCGAAGCGCGCGATCGAGCTGCACTTCTGGATCGCCACGCTGGGCATCGTGCTCTACATCGCCGCGATGTGGATCGCCGGCGTGATGCAAGGCCTGATGTGGCGCGCGATCAACCCGGACGGCACGCTGGCCTGGACCTTCGCCGAAGGCGTCAAGGCGACCTGGCCGTTCTACGTGGTGCGCCTGCTCGGCGGCCTGCTGTACCTGGGCGGCATGGGCCTGATGGCCTGGAACGTCGTGATGACGGTCCGCGCCGGCCGGCCCGCCCGCCATCCCGTCCCCGGCGCCGCGCTCGCGGCCGCCGCCTGATCGCACGGACGCCAGGAGCCCGTCATGGCCGATACCCATGCCCCCGCCCGTGGTCACGAGCGCATCGAGACCAGCAACTTCCTGATGATCGTGCTGGTGCTGCTGACGGTGATCGTCGGCGGCATCGTCGAGATCGTCCCGCTGTTCTTCCAGCGCTCGACCACGCAGCCGGTCGACAACCTCAAGCCCTATACCCCGCTGCAGCTCGCCGGGCGCGACGTCTACATCCGCGAAGGCTGCTACAACTGCCACTCGCAGATGATCCGGCCGCTGCGCGCGGAGACGCTGCGCTACGGTCACTACTCGGTGGCCGGCGAGTTCGTCTACGACCATCCCTTCCAGTGGGGCAGCAAGCGCACCGGTCCGGACCTGGCGCGCGTCGGCGGCAAGTACAGCGACGAGTGGCACCGCCTGCACCTGACCAACCCGCGCGACCTGGTGCCCGAGTCCAACATGCCCGCCTACGCGTGGCTGTCGGGCGCGGCCGTCGATCCCCGGGAGATGGCGCCGCGGATGCGCGCGTTGCGGACCGTCGGCGTGCCCTACACCGACGAGCAGATCGCCCAGGCGGGCGACGAGGTCAAGGGCCGCAGCGAGATGGACGCGGTCGTCGCCTACCTGCAGGTGCTGGGCACCGCGCTGAAGCGCTGAGCCGTCCCGGCACCGAGAGGAGATCCCCATGCCCGACATGGACCTGAATGCGCTGCGCTCCGCGGTGACCGTGGTGTCGCTGCTGGTGTTCGTCGGCATCGTCGCCTGGGCCTATGCCCGGCGCAACCGCGAACGTTTCGAAGACCTGGGCGCGCTCGTCCTGACGGACGAGGACGCGCCCCGAGGAGGCCGTCATGAGTGATTTCGTGTCGAACGGCTGGTCGCTGTTCGTGGCCCTGGCGACGGTGCTGGGCCTGGTGCTGTGCCTGGCGCTGCTGATCATCGCCAGCCGCCGCAAGGTGATGGCCGGGGACAATTCCACCGGCCACGTCTGGGACGAGGACATCCGCGAGCTCAACAACCCGCTGCCGCGCTGGTGGATGGTGCTGTTCGTGCTGACGGTGGTGTTCTCCGGCCTGTACCTGGCGCTGTATCCGGGGCTGGGCGCGCGCGCGGGGACGCTGGGCTGGTCCAGCACCGGCCAGTACGAGGCCGAGCAGGCCCAGGCCCGCGCGGCGATGCGCGCGATCTATGCCCGCTTCGACGGCAGGCCGGTGGAGTCGCTCGCGGGCGATCCGCAGGCGATGGCGATCGGCGAGCGCCTGTTCGCCAACAACTGCGCGACCTGCCACGGCGCCGACGCCCGGGGCTCGAAGGGCTTCCCCAACCTGACCGACAACGACTGGCTCTACGGCGGCAGCGGCGACACCATCGTCAAGACCATCACCGAGGGCCGCGAGGGCACCATGCCGCCGATGGCCGCCGCCGTCGGCAATGGCGAGGACGTGCGCAACCTGGCGCACTACGTGCTGAGCCTGTCGGGCAGTCCGCACAACTCGGTGGCCGCGGCGCTGGGCAAGTCGAAGTTCAGCGCCTGCGCCGCCTGCCACGGCATGGACGGCAAGGGCAACCAGGCGCTGGGCGCGCCCAACCTGACCGACAAGGTCTGGCTGCACGGCTGGGGCGAGCCCGCGATCGTCGCGATGGTGAACAACGGCAAGCACAGCCACATGCCCGAGCACGGATCGCGACTGAGCCCGGAACAGATCCGCGTGCTCGCGGCCTATGTCTGGGGGCTGTCGCATGAGGGATCCTGAGCCGGTCGCGATCTCGCTCTACGCGGCCGAGGCGAAGATCTATCCGCGCGCCGTCCACGGCTGGTTCGCCGTGTGGCGCTGGGTGCTGGTGTGGGCCACGCAATTGCTGTTCTACGGCCTGCCGTGGCTGTCGTGGAACGGCCGGCAGGCGGTGCTGTTCGATCTCGAGGCGCGCCGCTTCCTGATCTTCGACCTGATCCTGTACCCGCAGGACTTCATCTACCTGACGGCGTTGCTGGTGGTCTCGGCCTTCGGCCTGTTCTTCTTCACGGCGGTGGCGGGGCGGCTGTGGTGCGGGTACGCCTGTCCGCAGACGGTCTACACGGAGATCTTCCTCTGGATCGAACGCCGCACCGAGGGCGACCGCGCCGCGCGCATCCGGCTGGACCGGTCCGGCTGGACCGCGGAGAAGCTGCTGCGCAAGGGCGGCAAGCATGCGGCGTGGCTGGCGGTGTCGCTGTGGACGGGCTTCACCTTCGTCGGCTACTTCGAGCCCATCCGCGCGCTGGGCGCCGACGCGGCCGCGTGGGCGCTCGGCGGATGGGAACTCTTCTGGGTCCTGTTCTACGGCCTGGCGACCTACGGCAACGCGGGCTACCTGCGCGAGCAGGTCTGCAAGTACATGTGCCCCTACGCGCGCTTCCAGAGCGCGATGATCGATCGCGACACCTTGATCATCAGCTACGACGCCGCGCGCGGCGATCCACGCGGCGCACGGTCGAAGAAGGTGGATCCAGCGGCGGCTGGACTCGGTGCCTGCGTCGACTGCCGGCAGTGCGTCCACGTCTGCCCGACCGGCATCGACATCCGCCAGGGCCTGCAATACGAGTGCATCGGCTGCGCCGCCTGCATCGACGTCTGCAACGACGTGATGGACAAGTTCGGCTATGAGCGCGGCCTGATCCGGTACGCGACGCAGAACGGCATGCGGCATCGCTGGCCGGCGGCGCGGCAATGGCGGCGGGTGCTGCGGCCGCGGGTGCTGATCTACGGCGCGATCCTGCTGCTGGTGTCCGGCGGGCTGGTGTGGAGCCTGAGCGTGCGCCTGCCGTTCAAGGTCGACGTCGTGCGCGATCGCGCGACGCTGGCGCGCGAGGTGGAAGACGGCGTGATCGAGAACCTCTACCGGCTGCAGGTGATGAATGCGGCGGAGTCGACCGAGCGCTTCGTCGTGGACGTCCGCGACATCGAGGGGCTCCAGGTGGCGTCTCCGGCGCAAGCCCTGACCCTGGGGCCGGCCGAGGCGCGCTGGGTGACCGTCTCGCTGAGACTGCCGGCGGAGGTCGCCCGGCGCCTGGGGCCCGGTGCGCATCCGATGCGCTTCGCCGTTCGCGGCGCCGCCGGGCGGGAGTCGCTGGAGAAGTCGACCTTCGTCGTGCCGCGATGAAGTGGCACGTCTGGCCGACGCCCAGGATGAGGCGCCACGGAGGCGCCATGACGGGGCGCCATGACGAGGAGAGCACATGACGAACACGACGAACATGACGAACAGGCGATGGAACGATGCGGATCTGCCGACCAGCGGCCCATGGTGGCGGCATCCGATCATGTGGCTGGTGATCGGCGGCCCCGCGATCGTGGTGCTGGCCTCGATCGGCACGCTGGCGCTGGCGATCACGCACCCCGACCCGGTGGTGCACGCGAGCGGCGGTGTCGACCGCAGCGGCGTGGCGGCGGAGGAGACCGACGACGCGACGATGGCTCCCGCGCTCAAGGCGCGCAACCATGCGGCCACCGGCGGCGGGGCGCGGCGCTAGGCGCTGCGCCGCACCAGCTGCAGCAGTTGCCGCGGCTTGAGCACGCGCACCTCGCGGGCGCGGACCTCCAGCAGGCCGTCGTCCTGCATGCGCGAGAAGCTGCGGCTCACCGTCTCCAGCGTCAGGCCGAGGTAACTCCCGATGTCGTCGCGGGTCATGCGCAGCACCACGCTGGACGACGAGAAGCCGCGCGCCCGCAGGCGGCGCATCAGGTTGATCAGGAAGGCGGCCACGCGCTGCTCGGCGCGTGTCGAGCCCAGCATCAGCATCACGCCCTGGTCGCGGACGAGCTCGCGGCTCATCAGCCGGTGGAACTGTCGGCGCACCCGGTCGATCTCGCGGCAGAGGTCGTCGAGGCGGCCGTAGGGCACCACGCAGATGTGGGAATCCTCGAGCGCCACGGCCTGGCTTTCGCAGGCGCCGCGGAAGAGGCCGTCCAGGCCCAGCATCTCGCCGGCCATGTGGAAGCCGGTGATCTGGTCCCGGCCGTCCTCCGCCGAGGCCGAGGTCTTGAAGAAGCCGGTGCGCACGATGTAGATCGCCTCGAACGGGTCGCCGGGCTTGAAGAGCACGGTGCCGCGCGGGACGAGTCGGCGGTCCGAGACCATGCGCTCCAGCTGGTGCACCTCGGAGGCCGGGAGTCCGGTGGGCAGGCAGACCGGGCGCAGCGCGCAGGTGGAGCAGGTGATCCGGGACGGATCCGGCGGCGGGGTGGGAAGAGGTGGCGGGGCGCTCGGCACGGGTTCATCGGGCTTGCGAGGAAGCGGCGGATTCTTTGCCGGGCGATCGACGTCGGCAATGACATCAATCAATGACGCTTTGCCAACAAAGGGGGAGGATTTCGCCCATGAGCCCTGACCCGACCGCGTGGGACTGCAGCCTCCCCGACGCCGACCTGCTGCGCCGCTTCGACATCGCGGGACCGCGGTATACCTCGTACCCGACCGCGGACCGCTTCCATGCGGGTGTCGACGCCGACCGCCACGGCGAGCTGCTGGCGCTGCGCGCCTTCGGCCCGGCGGCGCGGCAGCCGATGTCGATCTATGTCCACATCCCGTTCTGCGAATCGGTCTGCTACTACTGCGCCTGCAACAAGGTGGTCACGCGTCACCACGAGCGCGCGGCCGCGTATGTCGACGCGCTCGAGACCGAGATGGGCCTGGTGCACCGGCGGCTCGGCGACCGCGCGCTGGTATCGCAGCTGCACTTCGGCGGCGGCACGCCGACCTTCCTCGCCGATCGCGAGCTGTCGATGCTGATGGCGTTGCTGCACCGCCATTTCCGCCTGACAGCGGACGCCGAGATCTCGATCGAGGTGGACCCGCGCACCATCGACGTCGCGCGCCTGAAGCACCTGCGCACGCTGGGCTTCAACCGGCTGAGCTTCGGCGTGCAGGACTTCGATCCCGAGGTGCAGCGGGCGGTGCATCGCGTGCAGAGCCTGGAGAGCGTCGCCGGGCTGATCGGCGCGGCGCGCGACCTGGGGTTCCGTTCGATCAACGTCGACCTGATCTACGGGCTGCCGCTGCAGACGCCGGTCTCGTTCGCGCGGACGGTGGAGCAGGTCGCCGCGTTGAGGCCGGATCGCATCGCGCTCTACGGCTACGCGCACCTGCCGCATCGCTTCAAGCCGCAGCGGCGCATCGAGCCCGCCGCGTTGCCGGCGCCCGGCGACAAGCTGCGCATGCTGTCCGGCGCCATCGCGGGGTTCATCGCGCGCGGCTACAGCTACATCGGCATGGACCATTTCGCGCTCGCCGACGATCCGCTGGCGGTGGCCAAGCGGGAAGGGCGGCTGCATCGGAACTTCCAGGGCTACAGCACGCAGCCCGATTGCGACCTCGTGGCGCTGGGGGTCTCGGCGATCTCGAAGCTGGGCGCCTCCTTCGCGCAGAACGTCAAGACGCTGCCCGAGTACTACGCGGCCCTGCACGAGGGCCGCCTGCCGGTCGAGCGCGGCCTGGCGCTGGACCAGGACGACCTCGTGCGACGCGACGTGATCATGGCGCTGATGTGCCAGGGACGTTTCGAGTTCGCGCCGATCGAGCGCTCGCACGGCATCGCGGCGGCCGAGTACTTCGCGCCGGAACTCGAGCGCCTGCGCCGCCTGGAGGCGGACGGCCTGGTGACGGTGGAGCCGGGCGCTGTCCAGGTCACGCCCACGGGCTGGTTCTTCGTGCGGGCGGTGGCGATGGTCTTCGACCGCTACCTGAAGCCGGCGGCCGTCGGTAATGGGGCCGCGGCGACGTCGACGTCGATGACGCCGCCGGCGACCTCGTCGATGGACGCCGCCCATGGCGAGTCGGCCGTGTCGACCGGCCCCACCGGGTCGACGGTGCGCTTCTCGCGCATCTTCTGACACCGAAGGACGCGCCGCGGATGTTGTCGCTTGCCTTGGCCGGGACCGCGTTCGTGATGGGCGCCGCCGGCAGCCTGCATTGCGCCGCGATGTGCGTCGCACCCTGCGCGGCGGTGACCGGCGGGCGGCGCGGCGGCATTGCCGCCTTCCAGGCTGGCCGGCTCATCGGATATGCGGCGGGCGGGGCGGCCGTGGCGGCCAGCGTCGGCGGCCTGCTTCGCTGGGAGGCGACCTCGAGCGCCTTGCGGCCGCTGTGGCTGCTGGTGCACCTGGCGGCGCTGGCGCTGGGGGCCTTCCTCCTCTGGCGCGCGGAGCCCCCGCGATGGGTCCTGCGGCTGTGGACGACGCGCGCGCCGGCGGCGGTCGGCATTCCCGTGGCGTCGCTCGGCGGGGGCGGCGTGGCGCTGTCCCCCGCGCGCACGGCGGGCGCGGGGTTGGCGGGCCTGGTGTGGCTCGCGTGGCCGTGCGGGCTGATGCAGTCCGCGCTGACCGTTGCCGCGCTCGCGCAGGGGCCCTGGCAGGGGGCCGGCGTCATGGCCGCGTTTGCGGTCGGATCGTCGCCGGGCCTGCTGGCGGGGCCCTGGCTGCTGGGACGCCTCGGCGGGCTCAGGCCGCTGGGTGTGCGAATCGCGACCCGCCTGTCCGGCGCGATGCTGGGGGCGGGGGCGCTGTGGGCGCTCGGGCACGGGGTGTGGGCGCAGGTCCGCGCGTACTGCGGCTGAGCCGGGCAGGGGCTTGACCCGGGCATCAGCCGATTGAAAGTTTCGCTGTCATAGAATCGGCGCTTCCGGTTTACTCCAAACCACCCACGCGACTCGCGGAGACGACTCCATGTACCAGCACATCAAGGTGCCCGAGGGCGGCCAGAAGATCACGGTCAATGCCGACTTCTCGCTCAACGTTCCGAACAACCCGATCATTCCTTACATCGAGGGTGATGGCACCGGCTTCGACATCACCCCGGTGATGATCAAGGTGGTGGACGCGGCCGTGGCGAAGGCTTACGGCGGCGCCAAGAAGATCCACTGGATGGAGATCTACGCCGGCGAGAAGTCGACGAAGGTCTACGGCCCCGACGTGTGGCTGCCCGAAGAGACGCTGCAGGTCCTGAAGGACTACGTGGTCTCGATCAAGGGCCCGCTGACGACGCCGGTGGGCGGCGGCATCCGTTCGCTGAATGTCGCGCTGCGCCAGGAACTGGACCTCTACGTCTGCCTGCGCCCGGTGCGCTGGTTCAAGGGCGTGCCGTCGCCGGTCAAGGAACCGGAAAAGACCGACATGGTCATCTTCCGTGAGAACTCGGAAGACATCTACGCCGGCATCGAATTCGAAGCCCAGAGCGACAAGGCCAAGAAGCTGATCAAGTTCCTGCAGGAGGAATTCGGCGTCAAGAAGATCCGCTTCCCGGAGACTTCGGGCATTGGCGTGAAGCCGGTGTCGAAGGAAGGCACGGAGCGTCTGGTGCGCAAGGCGATCCAGTACGCGATCGACAACGACAAGCCGAGCGTCACGATCGTCCACAAGGGCAACATCATGAAGTTCACCGAAGGTGGCTTCCGTGACTGGGCGTACGCCCTGGCCCAGAAGGAATTCGGCGCCGAGCTGATCGACGGCGGCCCGTGGTGCAAGTTCAAGAACCCGAAGACCGGCAAGGACATCGTGGTGAAGGACAGCATCGCCGACGCGTTCCTGCAGCAGATCCTGCTGCGTCCGGCCGAGTACTCGGTCGTGGCGACGCTGAACCTGAACGGCGACTACATCTCCGACGCGCTGGCGGCGCAGGTCGGCGGCATCGGCATCGCCCCGGGCGCGAACCTGAGCGACTCCGTCGCGATGTTCGAAGCCACGCACGGCACGGCGCCGAAATACGCGGGCAAGGACTACGTGAACCCGGGTTCCGAGATCCTGTCGGCTGAAATGATGCTGCGTCACATGGGCTGGACGGAAGCGGCCGACCTGATCATCTCGTCGATCGAGAAGTCGATCCTGTCGAAGAAGGTCACGTACGACTTCGCCCGCCTGCTGGATGGCGCGACGCAAGTGTCGTGCTCGGGCTTCGGTCAGGTGATGATCGAGAACATGTGATCGATGCAGGCCCGGCGGCTTCGCCGGGCTCCGGTCAGAAACCCCAGTGCGCGAGAGCGCCCTGGGGTTTTTTCATGGCTGAAGAGAAGTCCTGGCGAATGGACATGCTCGATACAGAGCTGCATCTACTTCAAGCGCAGCGTTCTGGTGTCGACGTTCAAGCCGCACAAGCTGCTAAGCGCCGAGACCTTCGGTGTGCTGGTGCTGGACTTGCTGATGTTCGGCAACGCATTCTGGAGCGTCCGCGATCGCTCACGGGGAGGGGCTCGAGCTGAGGCACGCGCTCGCGAAGTACCTGCGCCGCAGTGAGGACCTGGAGAGCTTTCACTTCGTGCCTCGGTGGAGCGACAAGCATGAGTTTCCCCGAGGGCTCGGTGTTCCACATGCGCGAGGCCGACATCAACCAGGAGGTGTACGGTCTGCCGGAATACCTTAGCTCGTTGCAGGCCGCCTGGCTGAATGAATCGGCGACGCTGTTTCGGCGCCGGTACTACAACAACGGCAGCCACGCGGGCTTCATCATGTACATCAGCGACCCGGCGCAGCAGCAAGAGGACATCGATGCGATCCGCCAAGCTCTGAAGGACAGCAAGGGGCCGGGCAACTTCCGCAACCTGTTCCTGTACTCGCCGAACGGCAAAAATGACGGCGTGCAGCTCATCCCGGTCAGCGAGGTCGCGGCGAAGGACGAGTTCTTCAACATCAAGAACGTGAGCCGGGACGATGTGCTCGCTGCTCACCGCATTCCACCGCAGCTCCTTGCCATCTTGCCCGGCAACACCGGTGGATTTGGTGCGGTACTCCCCGCAGCGAAAGTCTTTGCACGCAACGAAATTGAGCCGCTTCAGGCGCGATTTCGCTTGCTAAACGATTGGTGTGGCAATGAAGTGGTCGCGTTCGCTCCCTATGCAATCGATGTAGAAACTGCTGGCTAAATCGAATTCGGGCCTTTTTGATAAATGCGCCATCCGTGAGATAAGTCAAGCGGACCTCGCGCAATACCGAATCCAAATAGATCGGGAATGTCGCCTGCAAACACGGCATAGGCCGTTGTAGCAGGCGAAATTGAATCGCCGGCCCCAGAGAATATTAGCTGTTGCTTGTTGACCTCAATCGTGCCCGATACGAAGTCTCTTGCAGAAGAACTGACAGTTCCCCCGTTTGGCGATCCAGTGCCTACGATGTATGGTTGAAGACCATTGGCCGGAAAGGCAAATCGCCAGTGTCGGAACTCACCGATTCTGGGTTGAATTTCTATTGCCTTCAGATTGTTGCTGCCACCGTATGAACCATGAATGCGCAATCTAAATGGTTCTAGATCAGTGTTTGAAATGGTGCTGACCGGCGGCCTGGCTTCGATCCCCGCTCGCACCTGTTCCACCCAGTCAGGGGCTGTAAGAGGAACGCAAAGGCGAGTTTTTAGAGCGGGCGGGAGGCTAGAGAAAGGGGCTTGATGAATCATCCCAATCAGCGGAAATTGCAACCCTTTTGAACTGAGTGTGCGATCCAAGGCATAGGCCAACTCTTCGCGGCAGGGTTCGCTTGCGAGGCTCTGAGGTGTGACGAGATATGCCCAGCCAAGAAGCTCTTTCGAATTAATCTGATCGGCGATTTGATCCCACAGGCGTTGGCCAGGAACTAGGGCGATTCGATCAAACTTCACCTCGATCCCTGATTCGTGCAATTGGGATACAATGTAGTCAAAGTCTCCTTCCACATTGTCCGCCCATGCATACGTAATCCAAAGATAGCGTGCCATATCGTCTCCAAGAAATATGTGCAGGTGAATCTAGGCGTCGTAGTCTGACGTTCTGGCTCATTCGATAGCCGACGCGATGAAGGGGCGGATGCAATCAGATTTGTGTGGAGAAAACTGTATTGCGTTTGGTTGCACGATTTAGTCGGCGCTCAACCACCATCTCAAAACAGAATTCACAGCGTTAACAACTTTTATTTTGGTGTTGACTTGGTTCCCCTCAGACGTTGTATCCCTTCCATTGCTAACGATTCCGGCGGTCTCCCGAATTCTTCTTGCATTATCTGCCCATCGACTATCTCCAATTCTCCACGTTCCAAAGTATGAGTAGCTGTAATTAATGTTGGGTGATGAAAAGTAGAGTATTCGAGATCCCCCGCACTGTAGATATTCCGCGACCTTCTGTCCGCCCATAATGGTAAAGAAGCATGCCCCGAAGCCATTGGTACTCAGATAGCTATCTCGAAAGCTCGGCCATCCGTGTGCATACCCTTGATCATATGGCTGATCATCCCAAGAATGATCTGCGCCAAGTAAGTGGCCAAACTCATGAATGAACGTATAGATTGACAGGCAATCGAAAGACACTGCGGCATATGGCCGAATGGGGTCGGGGCCAAGATAGCCTCTGCCGCAGCTGTCGTCTGTATTTTTGCGTTTTGAGATTAACATGACCACATCAGCGCCAACCGCCGTTCGCCTCCGTTGAACGGTGGCGTTGTCGGCAATCGCATCTAGTTGATCGCCAATTGTTACTCCCTCACTTTGAAAAGCGGGCAGCGGAAATATATCCACCAATCTCGCTGTTGCAGCTATAGAACTGTTAATGAGGGCAGTATTGATTGACTCAACAAGAATGGTGCCACTGCTAACGGAGCTGAATTGAGGTTGTGCGACCGGTGCTACAACGATCATCACATCGATGATAGGGTCACCAAATCCAAGCGTTTGTGCACGGTCTGGAGTTGTTTTCGTAGTTTTGTTTTTTCCCCGTTGTTGTTGATACTCTCGTTCGGATTCCTCTAGCGATTTTGGGGGGGTAGGCCTCTCCGGGGATGCATGATCCTTCAGTGATGGATCCGACTTATTTTTGGTTATTATCGAATATCGACCGTCCTGACTTGGTTGGATGAGGTAAAGGCTGCCATCCTTGTTTAATTGCCCGTAAGCTTTACCTCGTTCGATTGCTAAGATCAATTGAATCGATCCGTCGTCGGTTCTGCCAGTCCAAGATGTGACGGCGGGGCGTGCTTCATGACGTGTTCTCTTCAGTTGAGCCGTGCCGCCTTCAGGAAGTTCAATAGTGGTTGCTTGTTCGGCTAGCTGGGTCGAGTCAACGTTGACCGCTATAGCGATGTCGCTGCTCGCGTCCTTTCTCCTTGTTGCCAGTTCCACAGCGATTTTGCTTGCGTAATCACCGCTTGTGATTTCTATTCGACTTATTAGCTTTCCTGAGTCGGCTGCGAAGCTTGAAATGCTGGTCAGCAGGGGGTAGACAATCGCAAACTGAATTGCTAATTTGCAGGTGAGTCGCATAATGTCCTTCCGATCCTTAAACGTTTGATACTTCGAGATCGAAAAGCTGACAAGCGCCGTTAACTCTCTGGGCTTCTTCATACGCGCGCGCTCTAACCGGCTTGGGGAGAGAGAAGGCCAACATCGCACTGCCCTGTACTGCCTTCCCGGCAGCTGAGGTTGGGTCGACCCAGAGGCGATTCCCGCATGTGCCTCCGACGGCATAGTCGAAGGATATATATACGAGGCCGGATTCAACCTTGATTGATTGGACCCAGTTGGTGGTCCCGCCCACTAACGCAGCATGTGAGGAAAATGGCGCCAACAGAAAGAGAAAGGCGAGTCCCGTAACTGTTTGCGACATCGAAATCAGAATTTTTTTCATGTGAGTCGTTCCCTGAAATGGAGCAGCGTGTTAAGTCGTTGGCTTCATTACATTTTCATGCCAGCGTTGGGAAGCGCTGCTACTCCCCATGTTGAATGCTAGCGCGCGAGCAGAGAGTTCGGACCCCGGGAAACGCCAATCCGGTTGCCGGAACCTGTCGCGCCCACAGGCCTCAACCATCTGGTCGCGCTCGTCGCGGGGCCAGCGTTCTCAAACCGTTGACCGTGCAACGCACCGCGCAGTTCGGTGTCACGTTCTGTCGCTGTAACGCGAGGCTGATCCACATTGCAGAGCCGTAGACCAGTTCGCGAACGACGCACGTGCCACCGTACCTGCCTTCGGACGGTTGGACAGTCGGAACTCCGGCTGCGAAGGCCGGGACTCCGGCTTTAACTCCTGAATTTCCGGGAGTTAGAAGCTCAGCAATGAGCGTCTGAGTCTGCTGCATTGCCAACTGGTGGCGCTTCGCCGCCAGCAATTGCGTCCAAGTCATTGGGTGAGAAGCGACCATGCACCCTGCAGAAATTGCGTGCAACCCCTTGGCAACCGCAATGCAACCGCTTGGCAACCACTCGCAATTTAGTGACACGGGCAGCTTGCGCCGAGAAAAGGGTGACCCAACAAGGACCCCGCGGTGTGCAACTGCGACGCTCCAAAGCCTGAGCGTGCGCAGCAGCGCAACGAGGGCGCAGGCGCTTCGCATGCGCCGAGCCTAAACGCGTCCTCGCGGATGGTCCGTTCTGCAGCGGTTGCCGGCGGTCGGCGTGGTAGCGATGAAGGGCAACCCTCCCCCAGGAGCCGTCACCCGTCGACGGCTGATATGCGGAGGTCAACTGGGCGCCCAACAGGGAATCGGTTGCCATGTCGCGGCGGTGCGGCTTCCTCCATTGCGCTAGGGTCAAGCGGCTGGCAAAGTTGCGCCGGTCTCCGCCGCTATCCATATCCCTTTAATGACCGTCCGCAAGAGCTACCGCTCTTGGCTACCTCTCATTTCAAACGTTAAGGCGAATTAATGAAGCGATCGCTGTGGCTGTCGAGCGTCTCGGACCTTTCTTGTCCGCCTTGGCCGTGCCCGACTTGCAAGACGGGTACTCTGCGACTTCGGCCAAAGTCCCTTTCACACACGGAGACTGTTGAATCGCTCCGTTGGCACCATCAAAATGGTTGGGCGCCAGAGAATATCGAGTTCGTATTCTCTGCTTGGGCGGACTGTTCAAACGAACGGTGCAAGGAACAGTTTTCTCTAGTCGGCAATGGTGGAATTGAACCGGAGTACACAGGCGACGACGAAGGATCGACTGAGTGGGTAAATAACTACTACCCACGCTGGATCCAGCCGACACCTCCGATGATTGAACTTCCGACAACTTGCCCGGGCGTCGTCAGTGATCCGCTACGCGAGGCCTTTTCACTGTATTGGTCCCAACCCGATGCCTGCGCCAGTCGAATTCGCGTCGCGCTGGAATCGCTGTTGACGCATCTCGGCATTCCAAGAGAAGAGGTGAGCGGCTTAGGAAAAACGTCGGTACTCAGCTTGCACAAACGGATTGAGTTGTTTACCAAGCAGAATGAGACCGTCGGACGACAACTCATGGCCCTCAAGTGGCTTGGCAACACGGGGTCGCATGGGAACGGCCTCAATAAGACCGACATTCTTGATGGACTGGAGCTTCTTGAACATTCGCTTGCAGAGGTTCTTGAGAAGCGAGCCGAGAAGATGGCTGCATTGGCGAAAAAGCTTCTCGAAAGACACGGCCCAAGTGTGCCTTAACCCTGCGGTCGATCGGACAAGAAGGGCCGACCTCGCGGCGACACCTTGTCGTTGTTGCCTTCGCTTGGTCTCCTCTTGGCTTCCGCTCATCTGGAACGTTGAGCGCCCCCTTTCGGCAGCGATTCAGATCAAAGGGAAGTCCGCTCCGAGTCGATACCTATCAGCGCTCACACCCGACGCGAACGGCAGCATCAGCCTAGAGTTGAAGTTGGGGCCATGGATGGGGCCATGGAGCAAGTCGGTTGAAATTTTGGCTGATGCCTACGCATGCCCCTTGGCGATTTGAGGTGCTGATCGAGAACATGTGATCGATGCAGGCCCGGCGGCTTCGCCGGGCTCCAGTCAGAAACCCCAGTGCGCGAAAGCGTCCTGGGGTTTTTTCATGTCACAGAGCGGGCCGCTCGGACTGATGCCCGCACTCCGCTTGAAGCGGCGACCGCATCGCGGCGGAAGCGGTCGCTGACCTTGCCCGCAACTGCCTCCGTCGGACGCACCGCCTCACGTGACGGTCTCTTGGAATGGCTCGGCTGTCACCTGAAATTCGTCTTCATACACGATGTAGCCTGGACGGCTCGAGCGAATGACTTCGACGTGGATGTCGTGAGCGCTGAGGATGGAAGCCACTTCGTGCATCTTCTCTATGTGGTCCTTGGCCGTGTCCTTGAACCAGCTTAGCGCGACGTTCTTGGCGCCAGGACGCGACGAACGGGAGAAGCTACTCGGCTTCTTCAATCTCTCGTTGAACCACTTGCCGATTGCGGCATAGCGCTCCTGCTCGTACTCGTAGAGCATTCCGCTCTCCTGGAGTGCGGACATGGCATGGAACAGTCCTTGTCTTCGGCCCGAGTCGCTGTCGTTGACGTGAGTGACGAATCGGATATACAAGAGCGCGCCTCAACGTTCAAAGTAGGTTGCGGTTCATGCCTTTCCATCCCGGGCGATGAATCGTTGTGAACCATCACGGGGCCAGGTCATGCCTTGCCTGGCATGCGGTCAATGCTTCAACCAAGGCTGCCGCAATGGCCTCGCAGTCCGTCCGCCGTACATTGTGGGCCTTACCAAGCAGGGGAGTCCGGTTGAGGACTCAAAGGCCTGATTGACGTGCCTGCGTCGTGCGGAGGTCCCACCCCGAGACAGTTCGAGGAAAGCTCGAAGAGCAAGCCGGTGTCCATGGAACCCACGGCGGCCCCGGTCGTGCCGGTTTGATTGAAGGAGGCCAACAGTGCCACTGCAACGACGTGCTGTTACTGCCATCGCTGTACTCTGCTCTGCGTTGGCGAGTATCGCGGCCTACACCCTGCTGAGCGAGGCGACGGCACTTAGGCCGGCTGAGGCTTCTATGGTCATCGACGTGCCTCCTTTGATATGGCCGTACATCTCGGCCCACGACGTCGTGATCCCGCCGAAGCGAGAGATCCCGGTCGGTGTGATCGTTCGAGCAGCATCGGCCACAGCCGACGACACAAGGTGAGTGGTCGCCCCGGATTTGTTTGTCGACGACGTCAAAGTCGCAGGGTTGATCAACGGCGGTTATGTCGTTGTCACCGTGAAGCCAGGATCGCACAATGTCCGTCTTGGCCTGCCCGGGTGGCAGGGAGAGGCTGCCAGCACCGGCTATATCAGTGCCGGTGATTCGGCGTACTTTCGTCCCGACACGACCTATACGGTCGTCGGAATCAACGGCACGAGAACCTTTTCACTGAGGCGCGTCCTCATCAACGATGCATTACGCGAGATCGCAGACACGAAGAAGCTGGCTGAAGTCGATCAGCGCTGACGCGAGAACATCCAGAGGCCGGATTGACGTGCGGCATGCTCTCGCCATCTGCTCGTTGTGCTTGATCCAGGCGGTCCCGCCACAGGCGCGAGCCGACGCGCCGCTTCGGAACAACTGGGTCTGGGTCGATCTTCACGTCCACAACTGCTGGGCGTCTACCTATACGGCTCCGCGCGGCAGCAGCGATGAAGCCGGGGGGAAGTATCGAACTGCGGTGATCTCCGGGACCGTCGTGCGTTCCGGTTTCAGCGGCCCGGCGGCCGATCCAGCGGCCGAGGCCCGTCGAGCAGGAGGGCTCCCCGCTCCCAAGTCTTCCGTCACGTACGCGCTCGGGGGATGGGATAAGAGCACCTGCCAACAAGTCGGCGTGGGCGTCACGAGGTTTCGTTTCGCGTATGACTGTGACGCGGGTCCATCGCAGGGGAAGTGCTTGTCGCCGTATCAATTGGTAGTACCCGCCTCAAGGCCGGTGCCGTAGACCGTTCCCAGCCCGAAGCATCCGGCCGCTTTGCAGGGAAGGTCAGCAGGTTGAACAACCCCGCCAATGGCATCTCGCCCGCAGCCTGCAAGGTCGTCTACACGACGCTGGTGACGGCCAGCGTCAGCGGGAAGACCGTGCATGTCGCGATCGGCGACTCGCCGTCGACGTCCTGTCAATCGCATCCGGAGTGGAGTTGGCTGACCGGCTTCTACTTCCTGAAGATGGTGCCTTGACGCCAGCAAAGCTTCGGGAACCCCTCCAAGAACCTCCCCGATCGTCGGCCGCGCTTGCAGCCGCTCGGAGGTGAGGCGCCGCATTGAAGCCGTGACCGTCGGGTCGCCGTTTCCCTGCATTGCCGATGCTCCCTCCAATGGGGGCTACTCGCCTGGGGAGGCGCTCCCTACGATCCGGCATCCCAACGAAAGGTGAGAGAGGAACGGTTGCGTTTGTCGGCCAATCAACGCCGTATCGCGGTCCTGCTAACCCTCGGCTGCGCGCATCAGAGTTGCTTCGCGCTGTCGCCGATCGACGGCATTGCCGAGGCGTTCCTGCAGTTGCTCGTCCTTGTCGGGGCATTCTTCATGATCGGCGGCGCCTCGGTGTCCAGGTCCCGCCTCAAGGGTGCCCTCGTGGGGGCTGGCATCTTCGTCGCCCTGCTTGTCGCTCTGGCGATCTGGCTCCTGACATTGGCCTGGCGCGCCCAGACGCCCGACGACGAAGCGACGAGGGGACGACGCGAGCGGACGCAGAAGTCCGCCGCCTTGGCCGAGACCTATCTCCAGGCGGTGTGCGCGAAAGATCGGATCCGGTACGCCGAAGCCACCGCGACGAAAGCAGAGGGCTTGCGGATCGACGTCGATCTCAAGCAGACGCTCCACTTCGACGACGCGCCGCCTGCCGAGGAAGAGACCTTGGAGACCTTGGAAGGAAGACGTCGCTTTGGAGATAGAAGTGCCGCGGAGCTGCGCAGGACGCGTTTCGAATCTCCTCTTTTCTGGATTCGCCAGGCCGAGGCAAGCGAGGTGCTGCGCAAGTCGGATTTTGCTTTCGTCGAGTCGTCCGCCGCCTCGTCGCGGGACGTGGTCCGACACGACCGTGAGGCCAGTGACCCGGTAGGCGAAGACAGTACGTCGTCCGGAGCCCTCCGGAGCGCACGGTTCATCCTGACCATCAGGGATGTGTCCTCGCTCGAAGACAGGAAGCACTGGGTCGCGCGAGGGGATATCCAATTGGCCGACCGCGCGTCGGGCAAGGTCGTCGCGCGGTACCAGGGCTTTGTCGCCAACCGGGCCCCTCATGCCTGGGCGAAAGACTGGCCGTGGGAGTTCGCTTCACCCTGTCCAGGTATCGAGCGGGCCCACCTGGACGAAGATGGCCGCTTCGATGCAGTGAACTATTTCTTCGAGCAAGTCGTCCGCTCTCCTTGACTCACCGCGGCGCTGGGTGCCGCGGCCGTGCGAAAACATGTGAGCGCTTGCCCGGGCCTGACCCGGGCAGCCTTCAGAACCCCAGTGCGTTGAGACGCCTGGGGTTTTTTCATGTCTGGCCGCGAACCGTCGTGAACCGTCATGCCCATGCAACGGGGCTACGGACGGCGCCTTCCGATGACGTCCCTCTGCATCGGCGCATTGGGGTTTTTTCTAAACGCTGACTCTCTTGAAGTCCCGCGTCCGAGTTCCTAAATACGAGTCGACTCGCCATCACTCGATTCGGATGAGGAACTGGATCATGGCCACACCGCACCCTGATGCCCCCCGCGCTCCCCGCGAGCGCCATGGACGACAGCCCCGTCTGCCGATGAGCCTGTCGCAGCTCCAAGCCTATTTGGTCGCACGCGAGACGCTGCGACGCGTGAAGGGCTCGCCGCGCCCCTGCTTCGCACGCGATCCCTCGACACCGCCGGACGGCGGCGGAACTTCACCTCCGCCGCGCTGAGCGCTATCCCTCGGATCCATGCCTCTCCACGCCGCCCCTGCAGCGGCTCGTGGCGGCGGAGCGCATCCGACCGGCTCTCACCGCCCCCTGAATTCAAGGCTCGACGCGCGCGCGTCGACGTGTTCCATCGACCAATGAAAGGAGGTCTCTCATGTTCGATACGACATTCCATCGCCCCGGCCTGCTGGAGCAGCTCTCCCAGCTGCAGCAGGTGCTGTCCCGCTCGCTGGGCGCGGACGGTGCGCCCGACGGCATCCGCGCCGCGGCTGCCGGCGCCTTTCCGCCCATCAACGTCGGACGGACCGAACGCGCGATCGAGGTCTATGCCTTCGCGCCTGGCCTGGCCGCACAGAGCATCGACGTGACGGTCGAGCGCGGCGTGCTGCGGATCTCCGGCGAACGCCAGCCCACCGAGCGCGGTGGCCAGGAAGCCGTGCAGGTCTATGCCGCGGAGCGCTGGCAGGGCCGGTTCAGCCGCGCCATCACGCTGCCCGACGACGCCGATACGGGCAGCGTCGAGGCCAGCTACCGCGACGGCGTGCTGCGTGTGAGCGTCGGCCTGCGGGAGGCGGCCCGTCCGCAGCGGATCAATGTGCAATGAGCATCGATTGAGCATCGAATGAGCATCGATTGAACGATTGAAAGGAGCTGCCATGTCTCAACAGACCCAACTGACCCGAAGCGAAGGCCAGCGCGATGTCGCGGCTGCCACCGATGCGGCGCCGCGGCGCCGGCAGGCCCCAGGCGCGCAGGCGATGGTCCAGCCGGCCGTGGAGATCGTCGAGGACGGTGCCGGCATCAGCTTGCTGGCTGACATGCCTGGGGTACCGCGCGAGAAGCTGGACATCCAGCTCGACGGCGAGACCCTCGTCATCGATGGCGAGGTGGCCGTGGCCGGCCCGGAAGACATGCGGGGCCTCTGGGCGGAAGTGAGCGCGCCGCGCTATCGCCGCGCCTTCACGCTGAGCCGCGAACTGGATGTCGCGCGCATCGAGGCGGCGATGAAGGACGGCGTCCTCACGCTGAGGATTCCGAAGCAGGCCCATGCGCAGCCGCGACGCATCGCCGTGTCGACCGGCTGACGCCGGGGCGCGCCGCAGGGAGACCCTCATGGAGGGCCACCTTGCATGGCCGAGGCCTGATGTCCGCCCACCTTCGCCGACGGCGAGGTGAGGCGGGCGTCGCCGGTGGCATCGAGCAAGGGGTGGCCGGGAGGCTCACAACTTGCCTAGCCGGACCCGGTCACCCAGCTCCGTCAGCCAGCGGCGGCCATCTTCCCGAGGCGCCGTGACGAGGCCCTTCTCCTGCAGCCGCTGCTGCAACGCCTCATCAACGACCCTGCCGCCGACGGCCTGGGGAATGAAGTAGAGGGCGTCTCGCTCCTCGGGCGTCACATCGATCGACTGCACCGCCGCCTCTTACCGGTGCGCGTCGATGTAGGCACGGGCGGCCGCCTGCCCGTTCCGGTGTGCGGCACCGCGAGAAGTCCCTGTCGGTGACGGTTTGATCTCGAAGGCTCGCTCACGGGCGTCGAAGACCGTCACCGAAGCAAGCCATTGGTCAGTCGCTTGCTCGTATCGAACCCGGACTTCGAAGCGCCAATTCCCGTGTCTCTCAAAACCTCGACTTTCAACGGTGAGGAATTCGTCCATCGTCTTGCTTAGCGGATACGACCCTGGAAAATTCTAGCGAGCGGCATGCAGGAAAGGCTTGGAGGCGAGTGGAGGTCAGCGCCAGCGAGCGACCTCGATTCACCTCGCCAGCCGCGCCGTGGCGGCGAGCCGCGCCGGAGGGCGCCCTCGCGGCTCGCACGGTGCCGGACGATGTACAGTGACCAGGCGTTCGCGGGGGCGCTTCTCTGAAGCGTGTCGCCCGCGTGGACCGCCGTGCAGCCGAAGTCCGCATCCATGCCTGAACCAGCTCCCTCCTTCGAACGTGACCTGCGCGCGGATCCGGATATTGCGCGCCTGATGGGCACATTGGCGCTGAACCACGCGCAGGCCCAGGTTCAACTGGAGGCCTCGGCGGCCAGGTTCGCGGATGAGGAGCGCTGGATGCACCGGGCTTTTGCGCTCGCCCTGCTCGCGCGGGTGCATGCGCTCCAGGGCCAGCCGGACGCCTGCGACGCGGTGGCTCGCGAGGCCCGTCAGCTCTTCAAGCAGGAGAACGCGCTCAGCGGCGAGGCGCTGGTCCTGCATGCGATGGCGATCCGGAATCTCGTCGGTGGCCGCCAGGCGCTGGCACTCGAGGACCTGAACCGCGCCGTGCCGCTCGCGCGCGGCAGCGGCTGGCCGGATGTCCAGGCCTGCATCCACAACATGCTGGGCGTCGTGCTCAATGACATGGGTCATCACGACGAGGCCACCCGCGTCCTGCGCGAAGCGCTCGAGCTGCCGGTGCCGACGCTCTCCAGTTCGTTGAGCCTGAGGCTGCGCAGCAATCTCGCGCTGGCGCTGGCGCGCGGCGCGCAGCGCGCGAAGTCGCTGCATCAGGACGATTGGCGCGCGCGTGCCGATGCGGCCGTCAAGGAAGCCCTCGAGGTGTCCCGCCATGTCGACGAATTGCTGCCTGGGGACCGGGCGGCATTTCTCGACACGCTCGCCACCGCGCTGGTCGCGCAGGGGGCGCTGGAGGACGCGCACCAGGCGCTGGACCAAGCGCAGGCCGCGTTCATCGCCGACGGGGACGACGTGGGGCTGTTCTACGCCTCGCTGACACGATCCCGCGCGTGGCTGGAGGGGGGCGAGCCCACGAAGGCACTGGACGCGCTGGGGCAGGCCAGGGCGGCGGCGGCCCGCAGTGGCGCCACGGTGCTTCTGGACGAGCTCGAGCTGCAGGCGTCGCTGGCGCATGAGCGGCTGGGGGACTACCAGGCGGCGTTGACGGCACACCGCGCCTTCCATCACTGGCGGGAGACCCAGGTGCTGGCGCTGGCGGAAGAGCGGGCCCGCTCGCTGGCGGTCACGCTGGATCTGGACCGTGCGCGCCGTGAGTCGCGCCATGACGTGCTGACCGGTCTGCTCAATCGTCGCGGCTTCGACGAGCTGTTGGCGCGCATGCTGGCGTCGCGGCTTCGACGAGCTGTTGGCGCGCATGCTGGCACGAGCAGGCCCGGGCGCGCAGGTCGGGGTGGCGTTGATCGACCTGGACCATTTCAAGCAGGTGAACGACCGGTTCGGCCATGCTGCCGGCGACGAAGCGCTGCGCGTGGTCGCCAAGCTGCTGATCTCGGAATGCCGACCGACCGACTTTGCCGCGCGCCTGGGCGGCGACGAATTCGTGCTGGTCGTTCAGGGCGAGGCAGGGACTGCCGCCGCCGTGTGCTCGCGGATCCTGGACCGTTTGCGCGCTTCGGGACTGGCACAGGGCCATGCGGGACCTGTGTTGACCATCAGCGCCGGCGTGGCGGAGACCGATCGACCGGAGGATCCTGCCGCCATCCTGGCCCGCGCCGACGAGGCGCTGTATCGCGTCAAGGCCGCAGGCCGCAACGGCGTCCGGACCGCCTGAACTCGGTCGGCGCGCAAGGGGCCAGGGGGTCTCGGCGCAGCGATGGATCGCTCCGTCGACCGCGGTCCGGGCGCAGCGCGATCCGGCCAGGCACCTGGCACTTCGTCCCTCGCGCAGTCCTTTCGGGTGGTCCTCGGTCACTCGACAACCCCGATTCGCAGAATGTCCTCGTAGTTTGTCTTCGAGGAAGTACCTTCATGCGAGTCGACAAGATGCTCACCGCGGCGCTGGGTGCCGCGGCCGTGCTGCCCCAGGGCGTCTCCGCGAACCAGGCGGGTTCCCCCAACCCGGTGTCGAACAACGACGCCAAGCCGGGAGGGCTGACCAACAGCCGCGTCTCGTTGGCCGGCGCCGGCCAGCCCGGACGCGTGAGCCTGCCGTCCTTCGGTCGGCCCGGCCCCGCCTTCCCGGTGCAGGCGCAGTCGAACCTGCCCACGGCGCAGGATTTCAACACCGCCACCGGCGGCCGCGCTGCCGCGGCGTTCCAGCGGGATTTCGCGCCTCGCCTGCAGGGGGCGCCGATGGGCAGCGTGCTCGCGTCGCGTGAGGCCCTGGGCGTGCAGCCGCACGAATTCACCATGGTCGACATCGGCGGCGAAGGCCAGAAGACCGCGCCCGACGGCATGAAGAGCGGCAACCTGCACGCGATCAACGTCAACGCCCAGTCCAAGATCTCCTCGGGGCCGATGAAGCTCCAGACCACCCCGGGCGAGTCCGGCCCCGGACATGACGTCAACGGCGGCCAGATTCCCAATCTCGTGCGCATCAACGCATGGCCGTCTTCCGGCGAGGCGTCGGCCGAGGGCTTCGTCCCGCTGGAGAAGGGCTTCTCCAACCTCACGATGATGGAAGGCGCCCCGGTCTACCCGTATCACGTCGCCGAGCTCGACCGGGTCACGTCCTCCAACGGCTGGATCGCGCTCACGGTCGACGAGCGCTACAAGCCGGAGATCGACAAGCTCGCGCAGGCCCGCAATGGCGGGGAGGTGTGGCATCTGTCGAAGGAGTCTCCGACGGACAACGATCGCTACGTCGTGCCGCCCAAGGGGCTGTCCACCGAGGACACCCAGGCCCTCAAGGCCAGGTTCGAGGCGTCCGGGCCGCACGAGATCCACGAGGTCGCGAAGGCGGCCTCGCAGCAGTTGGCGGGCAAGGCGGGCCGGGCGGCGTCGCACGACGAGCTCTGAGCCTCTCCCGCGAAGGCCGGCGGGCGATCGCCATCGACCGCTTGTGCGACGGTCGCGCGGTCGCCGCCTTGATCAATTCGTACTGGCTGTGTCGGAAGGGCCACACCGGACGGCCGGTTGTCGCCCTGAATACCCTTTGGCCGACAAAGCAAAAGGCCCGCTTGCGCGGGCCTTCGGTACGAGTCGGATCAACCGGTCGTCAAGCCGCCGCCTGCTGCCCCGCGTGGTTGTCGGCCATCAGCGGCATGCCGATGGGCGCGTCCAGGGGCGCCTCGAGGGCGTCGCCGCCGTCCAGCGGACGGATGTTCTGTGCCAGCTGGCCCTTGGGACCCTGCACCAGCTCGTAGCTCACCTTGCCGCCCTGCTTGAGCGTCCGGAAGCCGTCCATCTGAATGGCCGAGAAGTGCGCGAAAACGTCCCCTCCGCCCTGTTCGGGCTCAATGAAGCCAAACCCTTTGGCATCGTTGAACCACTTGACCGTGCCTGTTGCCATGTTCTTCTCCATCCCGGTGTCTTTCTCGCACCGGGGCGGATTCTCAAATCCGTGTCAAGTCAGTGTCAATTGAGGAACTCCCCGGGGTGCGGCGCCGCGAAGGTGACAAACTCGGGGCATTGACAGGCGGAGGCCTGTCCCCATGTAGGGTGCTCCCGCTGTTTATAGAATCGGTTCATGCCAGTGTTTGCCCAACAGCCCCCACCCGCGGGACCGCCCGGCGCCCAGCCGCCGGGGACGGAGGACGGTGGGAATTCCACCACTTTGGAGCGTGTCGCTCAGAAGACCGAGCCGCCGCGCCTGTACCAGGTGCTGATGCTCAATGACGACTTCACGCCGATGGAGTTCGTGGTGATGGTCTTGCAGGAATATTTCCGCCATGACCTGGATACGGCCACCCAGATCATGTTGAAGATCCATCACGACGGTCGTGGCGTCTGCGGTGTTTTCACCAAGGACGTGGCGGCCACCAAGGTCGAAATGGTGCTGGCGGCCGCACGGCGCGCCGGTCACCCCCTGCAGTGCATTATGGAGGCCGCATGATTGCGCAAGAGCTTGAAGTCAGCCTGCACATGGCGTTTGTCGAAGCGCGCCAGCAGCGCCACGAGTTCATCACCGTGGAGCACCTGCTGATGGCGCTGCTGGACAACCCGTCCGCGGCAGAGGTGCTGCGCGCATGCGCAGCCAACATCGAGGACCTGCGCAAGTCGCTTGCGCAGTTCATCAAGGAGAACACGCCCACCGTCGGCGGCACGGACGAGGTGGACACCCAGCCCACGCTCGGATTCCAGCGCGTCATCCAGCGCGCGATCATGCACGTGCAGTCCACCGGCAACGGCAAGAAGGAAGTGACCGGCGCCAACGTGCTGGTCGCGATCTTCGGCGAGAAGGACTCCCACGCCGTCTACTACCTGCACCAGCAGGGCGTGACGCGCCTGGACGTCGTCAACTTCATCGCCCACGGCATCAAGAAGAGCGAGCCGCCCGAGCCCCCCAAGGGTCCGGAAGGCAGCGGCTCCGAATCCGAGCGCGAGGAAGGCGAGGGCGGCCAGGGCCAGGGCGGCGGCAAGGGCAGCCCGCTGGAGCAGTTCACCCAGAACCTCAACCAGCAGGCCCGCGACGGCAAGATCGATCCGCTGATCGGCCGCGAGCTCGAGGTCGAGCGCGTGGTGCAGGTGCTGTGCCGCCGCCGCAAGAACAACCCGCTGCTGGTCGGCGAGGCCGGCGTGGGCAAGACCGCGATCGCCGAGGGCCTGGCCTGGCGCATCACCGAGGGCCAGGTGCCCGACGTGCTGGCCGAGGCCGTGGTCTATTCGCTGGACATGGGCGCGCTGCTGGCGGGCACCAAGTACCGCGGCGACTTCGAACAGCGCCTCAAGGCGGTGATCAAGCAGCTCAAGGACCAGCCCGGCGCGATCCTGTTCATCGACGAGATCCACACGCTGATCGGCGCCGGCGCGGCGTCGGGCGGCACCCTGGACGCGAGCAACCTGCTGAAGCCGGCGCTGTCGTCGGGCCAGCTGAAGTGCATCGGCGCGACCACCTTCAGCGAGTACCGCGGCATCTTCGAGAAGGACGCGGCGCTGTCGCGGCGCTTCCAGAAGATCGACGTGGTCGAGCCGACCGTGGACCAGACCGTCGAAATCCTCAAGGGCCTGAAGTCGCGCTTCGAGGAGCACCACAGCGTCAAGTACGCGCTGACCGCGCTGCAGGCGGCGGCGGAGCTCTCGGCCAAGTACATCAATGACCGTCACCTGCCCGACAAGGCGATCGACGTCATCGACGAGGCCGGCGCCGCCCAGCGCGTGCTGCCCAAGAGCAAGCAGAAGAAGACGATCACCCGCGCGGAGGTCGAGGACATCGTCGCCAAGATCGCGCGCATCCCGCCGGCCTCGGTGTCGTCGGACGATCGCGGCAAGCTCAAGAGCCTGGACCGCGACCTCAAGAGCGTGGTCTTCGGCCAGGATCCGTCCATCGACGCGCTGTCCGCGGCGATCAAGATGGCGCGCTCCGGCCTGGGCAAGCCGGACAAGCCGATCGGCTCCTTCCTGTTCAGCGGCCCGACGGGCGTGGGCAAGACCGAAGTCGCCAAGCAGCTGGCCTACATCCTGGGCATCGAGCTGATCCGCTTCGACATGTCCGAGTACATGGAGCGCCACGCCGTGAGCCGCCTGATCGGCGCGCCCCCGGGCTACGTGGGCTTCGACCAGGGCGGCCTGCTGACCGAGGCGATCACGAAGAAGCCGCACGCGGTGCTGCTGCTCGACGAGATCGAGAAGGCGCACCCGGACGTCTTCAACGTGCTGCTGCAGGTCATGGACCACGGCACGCTGACCGACAACAACGGGCGCAAGGCCGACTTCCGCAACGTGATCATCATCATGACCACGAACGCGGGCGCGGAGGCGATGACCAAGTCGACGATCGGCTTCACGACCAAGCGCGAGCAGGGCGACGAGATGGCCGACATCAAGCGGCTGTTCACGCCCGAGTTCCGCAACCGTCTGGATGCGATCGTCAACTTCGGCGCGCTGAACGAGGACATCATCCTGCGGGTGGTGGACAAGTTCCTGCTGCAGCTCGAGAGCCAACTGGCCGAGAAGAAGGTGGAAGTGACCTTCAGCGACGCGCTGCGCAAGCACCTCGCGGCCAAGGGCTTCGATCCGCAGATGGGCGCGCGTCCGATGCAGCGCCTGATCCAGGACACCATCCGCCGCGCGCTGGCCGACGAACTGCTGTTCGGCCGCCTGGTCGACGGCGGCCGCCTCAGCGTCGATGTCGACGACAAGGGCGAGGTGCAACTGGACATCACGCCCAACAAGAAGGACAACAAGCCCAAGTCCGAGCCGGCCACGGCCGACTGAGTCCGGCGCTGACATAAGATTCCCGGCGTGCCCGCAAGGCGCGTCCGGCCTCCGAAGGCCGCTGCGGCAACCGCCCCAGCGGCCTTTGTTTCGTCCGGACCTCGGCGGGCGATGAGGGAGAACCATGAAGAAGCACTGGATCGTCGCGCTGGTCGTCGCGCTGACGGGTGGCGCCCCGGCGCTGTTGCAGGCCAGCGGCGACCTGGACTGGTATCGGCAGAATCCGGAGCCCGTCGTGCAACGCACGCCGGTGCGCGAGGCCGCGCTGGCGCTGGCCGCCGGCGAGACGGTGCTCTCGCTGGCCGTGTCGCGCCTGGAGCCGGTGGCTGCGTTGGCGCTGTCGTCCGGCGGACGGAGCCGGCTGGCCTTGTGGGACCTGCGGCAGCCGGACCGCCTCGCGCCCTTGACGCTGCCCGATCCGGGGCCCGAGGGCGCCATCTCGGCGGTGGCCTTCCATCCGACCAAGCCCTTGCTCTACGCCTCGGTGAAGGTGAAGGACCAATGGCAGCTCAAGGAACTGGACATGCGCACCTGGCGGTGGGCCGTGTCCGCCGTGGCGCGCTCCGCGCTGCCGTTCGACGACCTGCGCGTCTCGCCGCTGCCGTTCACCGTGGCCCCGGGTGGAGACGCGCATCGGCTCTACTTCTCGATCAACCTGCCGGGCAGCGGTTTCGGCACCGGGTCGGTGGCCACGACCGGCCATCAGTACTACCGGTTCTACGGCCCCAAGGCCTTGCCTGTGGCCGCGCGTTCGAGCGTGGCCCCCCTGCGCGACGGCGAGGAGCGTGCGATGCCCTTCGCCGAGGACATCTCGGCGCGGCCGGTCTCGTTCCACCCGCAGGGGACGCGCATGGTGCTGCAGGACGGCGCCGGCTGCTGGATCGAACTGGCGCATGCCGCCGACAACTGGGGGGCGGTCGGCGCGCCCACGCGCCTGCGCCAGGCCTTTCCGAGGAAGCTGGCCTGCGGGCCTGGCGAAGGCGAGTTCCTGCCCAACGGGCTGGGCTGGATCCATTGGCGGCCCAGCGAGGCGGGCGTGACGCTGGCGATCGGCGATGCGACGGCGAAGCTGGCCGGGGACCTGAAGTTCGCCGCCGCGCCGCGCCTGAGCGCCGACGGGACGGTGCTGGTCGGCGTGACCGCCGCGCCCGTGGCCTCGGCGACACCGCCTGGCGCGGCGCAAGTCCTGACCCTGCGCGCGCGGCCGGTGACGATCGCGCTCGCCGACGTGGTCAATGCGGGCCTGCTGGCCAGCGATGCCGAGCTGCGCCTGGCGGCACGTCACGACGGCCTGCTCACGCGCGAGCCCTATGAGCAGATGCACCTGTTCTACGACGTCGAGAACTATGCGACGACCTCGATCGCCGACGACCCCGCCTATCCCTACCTGGTGACGACCGACCTGTTCTGGGAGCTGTTCGCCGCCGCCTACGAGAACCTGTTCACCGTCTCGGAGGACGAGACCGCGATCCCCGCCTTCGCCGAGGCGATGCGCGCGATGCGGGCGGGCGCTGCAGGCGGGACGATGCCGCCGGGACCGTTCACCGACCGGGTCCGGGTGGCCGCCGCATTGATGGACCTCCAGGACGAGAGCGCCCCCGTGCTGGCGGCGCTGACCGATCCGGAGTACCAGCCGCGCGGCGGTTATCTGCGTTCCAAGCTGGCCTCGCGCTACTTCACGGCGATGCGGCTGCTCACCTTTCCCAAGCCCGGGACCGAGGACGAAGAGGCGGCCGCGTGGGCGCGACAGCCCGAGACGGTGCGTGCGCCGCTGCGCCGTTGGATCGGCGCCTATCTGCCCTTCATCGCCGGCGCGCGAGGCGAGACGGTCCTGCCGGTGGGCGCTTCGGTGCCCTCGTACGCCAAGCATCCGCTGGCCCGTCCCCGCCTGTTCCCCTTGAGCTGGGGCCTGGACAACGAGATCCTGGACCGCGTCGTGCTCCACAGCGATCGCCAGGGGAGGGACCGTGTCGCGAGGCCGCTGCCCAGCGGCCTGGACGTCGCGACGGTCTTCGGCAACGCGCTCGCGCGCTCCGTGCTGGTAGGGGAGTTCGCGAAGGTCGCCAACTACCAGGCGCAGATCGACGACCTGTCCGCGCTGTTCCAGGCGGAGCGCGCGTCGCCGGCGCTCAACGACGGCCTCTACAACGCATGGCTGCAAGGCCTGGCCGTGCAGTGGGCCTCGCGCGCGCCGATTCCCGGCACGCGCGGCGCCGCCTTGTGGGACGCCAAGCGCTTGCAGACGGGCCTCGCGTCATGGGCCACGCTGCGGCACGCCACGCTGCTGGTCAACGACAAGTCCGCGGCCCAGGGCGGCGAGGGCGGGCCCACCTTCGAGTACCTCGTGAGGCGCCCGCCGCGAGGCTCGGTCGAGCCCGATCCGGAGACCTTCCTCGCGATCGCCGGCCTGTTCGAACGCGCGCAGGGGGTGCTGGAGGCGGTGTCCGTCGACTGGCGCTCGCGTCCGGCGCAGGCCTTGCGCGACGGCGTGCGCGGCACGCTGGCCGAGTCGCGGACCCTCGTTCGCGATTTCGCCCGCATGGCCCAGGCGGTGCGTGATGGCATGCCGTTGAGCGACGAGGACGCCATCCGCATCCAGGCGGTGGGCGGCGCGATGGAGCATCCCTACCTGGTCTTCAAGAGCGCGCAGTCGCGCCGTGCGTCGGACAAGGAGCCTTATGGCCTGTCCGATCCGGATCCGCTGCCCAAGGTGGCGGACGTCGCGGGCAACGGCGCGACCGGACAGACCTTGCTGGTGGGCGTGGGCGGCGTCGGCGGCTGGCAGCAGGCGATGCCGTTCAACGGCTTGCGGCAGTTGTCCAAGGGCGCCGTCTACACCTATCGCGAGACGGTGCAGACCGCGCCGATGGACGACATCCAGTGGCGGACGCTCGAACCCAAGCTGCCGGTGCCGGACTGGCTGAAGGCTTACATGGCGCCGGCGGGCACGCAGGCCTCCGTTCCCAAGGGCGGGCGATGACCCGGTGGGGCGCCGGATTCGCGATCGCCTGTGCCGGGATGGGCGCGGCCTTTGCCGCGCCGGCTGACCCGGCGTCCCCGTCGCCGGCCACCATCACCCTTGCCGGCGATGTGATGCTGTCGCGTCTCGTCGGCCAGGCGCTGCGCCGCGCCGTGGACGGCCCGACGCCGTGGCAGCCGCTCGCACCCAAGGGGGCGCTGGGAGTCCTCGTCGGCAACTTCGAAGGCGCCATCGGCGATCCGGGCGACTGCCCGTCCGGACAGACGCTCTGTTTCGCCACCGACGCGGCTTGGCTGGCGACGGCACGGGCCGCCGGCTTCGACCTGCTGGGCCAGGAGAACAACCATGCCGGCGACGCCGGTCCGGACGGCCGCCAACGCACGCGCGAGGCGATCGCGCGGGCCGGCATGGCGCCCTTGAACTTCGATGACGGTCCCGCGTTCGTCCAGGTCGGCGGCAGGACGCTGGCGATCGTCGCGCTGAGCCGCCTGGCCGCGGCGGATCGGGCGCCCCAGCGTTTCGACGTGGCGCTCGAACAGCGGATGGCCGTCGCCAGGGCCTTGTCCGATGCCGTCGTCGTCTACATCCATTGGGGAACGGAATTGGCGGGATGGCCGTCGCGCGCGCAGTACGACGACGCGACGAGGCTGCTGGCACTCGGCGCGGACGCGATCGTCGGCCACCATCCGCATGTCGTGCAGCCGCCGGAATGCATCGACGGTCGGCCGGTGTTCTTCTCCCTCGGCAATCACGTCTTCGATCAGAAGTACGCCGAGGGGAAGTCGGGGCTGCTCGCGCAATGCGGCTGGACCGGGGATGGGGGCCTCCACTGTGCCGGCTTGCGCACCGCGATGGCGAACGGCGGCTTCTTCCCCCGTCTCACCGGGGAACGTTCGCCGGTGTGTGCCGCACCGCCGCGCGCACGCCTGACGATAGCCGGCACCGCGATCTCCGCCGGTGCGAGCGAGGTCGTGAACGGATCGGTGCGTCAGACGCTGCGCTTCGAACCGCGAGCAGGCGACGCGTTCGAGGCGGTCGTCGGGCGCGTGCGGCGCGCGCAGGCGATGTCCCTGGCGCGCGTGAAGGGGGAGGCGGAGGAGGCCGGCAAGGCCGGCATCGGCCTGCTGCTGATCGAAGACCGCTATTCCAACCTCGACAAGCGCGTTGCCCCGAGACCGTACGTCTATGCGCTGGATCCTCCGCCCCCGGGCGGCGGACCGGGACGGCTGCGCGCGCTGTGGCGCGGCTCCGCGCTCGCCTATCCGCTGATCGACGCGGTCGTGATGCCGTCGGCCGCCGGCGGCGACGTGCTGTGCGCGTTGCACGAGGCGAGTTCCTTCCTGGCCGGTCCCGTGGTCACTGACGGCGGCCCCCCGGTGCCGCCGCTGACCTTGGCGTATCGGTGGAACGGCTTCGGCTTCTCGAGGGCGCCGTCCGAGGCCGACCAGCAGGCCTGCGCGGCGCGATATCGCGAGGCGACGCAGCAGTGAGGGCCTGGATTCAGTCGCGTGCCGGGTCTTGCCTGAAGAAGCCGGCGAGCAGCCGGTACAGCCGCGGCTGCTCCGCCAGCAGCTCCCGCGGCGCGACGAAGAAGGCCTCGACCGCAACAGCGAAGAACTCTTCTGGCGCTTCCGCGCCGTAGGGATCGATGAGGGTCGCATGGCCCGCATCGACCTGGTCGCAGAACCACTGCCATTCGGCTTCCATCGTCGCGCCCCATTGCCGGCGCAACGCGGGGTCGTCGATCGGCGGCGCCCCGTCGGGTTCCCCGTCGCGCATGTCGAGCACATGCGCGAACTCGTGGATCACCACGTTGTACACGGGGTCGTGGCCCTCGACGCGTTCGGTGGCCTCGGGGGCGATCTCGCTCCAGGCGAGCATCAGCGGCCCGCCCTCCATGGCTTCGCCGGCGAGCGTCTCGTCGTATTCATGGACGACGCCGTCCTCGTCCATGGTCTCGCGCGCGGCGACGACCTCGCCCTCGTGCATGACGATGCCGACGAAGCCGTCATACCAGTCGAGCCCGAGCCGCAGCACCGGCAGGCAGGCCTGGGCGGCGACCCCCACCGCGACCTCGTCGGTGACCTCGAAGCCGTTGACGCCGTGGAACTCCTTCGTCGCCAGGAAGAGCGAACACAGGCGGCGCAGTTCCGCGCGATCGGCCTCGCCGCGGCGCGCGATGAACGGGTAACGGACGAGCGTGAGCTCCCACAGCGGATCGGGGATCGCGAACTGGTCGAGCAGCTTGCGCTCGCGGCGCTCGCGCCAGCGCTGGAGCAGGCTGCCGATCATGCGTCGAGTCGGGTCTCGGCGGCCGAGGTCATCGGCGCGATGCGGCGCAAGCCGCCGGCGTCGAGCACCAACACGTCGCCGCGTCCGGGCCCATGGTCGTAGTCCCAGTCGGACAGCACGGCGCGGGTCAGCCCGTCGCCGAGGTCGTGGCGGGCCGGGCGGTGCGTATGGCCGTGGATCAGCGTGTCGCAGCCCGACGCGCGCAGCCATGAGCGCGCGGCGTCGTTGTCGACATCCGCCCAGGTCGAGGGATCCGTCTGATGCATGCGGCTCTTCGCGCGCAGGTGTCGCGCCAGCGCGCGTCGCGCGAAGAGCGGCATCGCCCGCAGCGCGGCGAGCACCCCCGGCCGGCGCACGATCGCGCGGGCGCGCAGGTAACCGACGTCGCCCAGGCAGAGCTGGTCGCCATGGCTCAGCAGCCAGGAGCGCCCGAACGCGTCCAGGCGCGTCGGGTCGGTGAGCAGCCGCATGCCGGCGTCGTCCGCCATGGCCTCGCCGAGCGCGAAGTCGCGGTTGCCGTGCATGAAGAAGAGGGATTTTCGCGAGGCGACCTCGCGCAGCAGCTCGAGCGCGAACTGCTCGAACGTGCCGGCCTGCCAGCGCGCGTCGTCGCCGATCCAGGCCTCGAAGATGTCGCCGAGCAGGAAGACCGCATCGGCCGGCGTCGCCGCCAGGTGGGCGCGCAATCGCGCCAGCGTCGCCGGCATGTCCGGCGACAGGTGCAGGTCGGACAGCAGGTCGATCCGCCGCCAGCCGTCCGCCGCCCGCAGCGGCACCAGGGGCGCCGCCGCGCGGGGCAGCGGGAACTGGGCAGGGGCGGCGGAACCGGGACTCACTCGACCGCGACGGCGCGCTCGATGATCACCGCGTCGACCGGCACGTCGTCGTGGAAGCCCGAGCGGCTGGTCTTGACCTTCTCGATCTTGTCCACGACGTCCTGGCCGCCGACCACCTTGCCGAACACCGCGTAGCCCCAGCCCGACGGGCTTTCGCTCTTGAAGTTCAGGAAGTCGTTGTCGACGGTGTTGATGAAGAACTGGGCACTGGCCGAGTGCGGCGCGTTCGTGCGCGCCATCGCCAGCGTGTACTTGTCGTTCTTCAGGCCGTTGTTGGCCTCGTTCTGGATCGGGGCGTCGGTCGGCTTCTGCTTCATGCCTTCCTCGAAGCCGCCGCCCTGGGCCATGAAGCCCTTGATCACGCGGTGGAAGATCGTGCCGTCGTAGTGACCCTTGGCCACGTAGGCCAGGAAGTTCTCGACGGTCTTGGGGGCCTTCGCGTCATCCAGCTCGACGGTGATCAGGCCGTGGTTGGTATGCAGTTCGACTTTCTTGCTCATGTCGGTGACTCCTTATTTCTCGACGGTGGCCTTGTTGATGAGGACGGGGGTGTTGGGCAGGTTCTGGAATGCCGGGTTCTTCGGCGACGGCGCGGTCGGCACGGCGCGGATCTTGTCGACGACCTCCATGCCCTCGGTGACGTAGCCGAACACGGCGTAGCCGCGGCCGTCGGACGCGTAGCCCGGGTCCAGGCCCGGGTTGTCCACGACGTTGATGAAGAACTGCGAGGTCGCCGAGTTCGGATCGTTGGTGCGCGCCATCGCGATCGTGCCGCGGATGTTCATCAGGCCGTTGCCGGCCTCCAGCGGGATCGGCGCCTTGGTCGGGCGCTGCTTCAGGTCGGGCGTGTAGCCGCCGGTCTGGATCATGAAGCCGTCGATGACGCGGTGGAAGATCACGCCGTTGTAGTGGCCGGCCTTCACGTAGGCCAGGAAGTTGGCCACCGACTTGGGTGCCTTCTCCGCGTCCAGCTGGATCTTGATGTCGCCGGCGGTGGTGCTCAGCTTGACGACCTGGGCCTGGGCGAACGAGGCCGCCAGGCCGAGCACGGCGGCGCCGGCGGCGAGCAGGAATCGGGATGTCCTCATGGGGGATGTCTCGGTGGTGTTGGGGGGAGGGCGCGGCGGGCAGTGGCCCGCCGCCGGCGATCATCGCGCCTGGGCGCCCTTGGCGTTGTTGAACGCGGTGACGCGCTGCAGCTTGACCTTCAGCGCGGTGTCGTCGCCGAGCGCCTGCTTCAGCGCCCGTTCATAGGACTGCTGGGCCAGGCGCATCAGCACGTCGCCCATGTTCTCCTGGGCCTGCGCGTGGTCCGGCTGCAGGTCCAGCGCGCGGGTCAGCGCCTGGCGGGCGGCCTCGTACTCGCCCCGGGCGGCGTGGATGACGGCCAGGTTGTTGTACGGATCGGCCAGGTCGGGGAAATCCTCGGTCAAGCTGGTGAACAGGGCGCGGGCGCGGTCGAGCTGCTGCTGCTCGAGCAGCATCGTGCCCAGCGCGAAGCGCAGGCGCGGGTCGTCCGGCGTGGCCTTGAGGCCGGCCTCGGCGGTCTGGATCGCCTGGTCGCGTTTGCCGGCGGCCCACTGGGCCTGCGCATCGTCGAGCGCGGCGGCGTGCGTGAGGGTCGCGCCGGTCATCGCCAGGGCGATGCAGCAGGCGCGGAACAGGACGGGAAGTCTTGGCATAAGGTCGGGCCGCTATACTGCCGGGCATTCTAGAGCGAGCTTTCGTCCCCCGCTCGCCTCCCGGCCGGCCTCCCGCCCCACACGCACCGCACCGTCGAATGCGCCGACGCCAGCGATCCATCGCTTGCACGGCGCGAACCCCGTATGTCTTCCTTGCGCATCTACAACACGCTGGCCCGCCAGTTCCAGGACTTCAAGCCGATCGAGCCGGGCAAGGTCCGCATGTATGTCTGCGGCATCACGGTCTACGACCTGTGCCACATGGGCCATGCGCGGATGAACATCGCGTTCGACGTCGTCTACCGCTGGCTCAGGGCCAGCGGCCTCGACGTCACCTACGTGCGCAACATCACCGACATCGACGACAAGATCATCCGCCGCGCGCTCGAGCGCGGCATCACGATCGGCCAGCTCACCAGCGAGAACATCGCCGCGATGCATCGCGACTTCGCGGCGCTGGGGATGCTGTCCCCGACACACGAGCCGCGCGCCACCGACTACGTCCCGCAGATGCTGGACATCATCGGCCGGCTCGAGGCCAAGGACCTGGCCTACCAGGCCGACGGCGGCGACGTGAACTACGCGGTGCGCAAGTTCGAGGGCTACGGCAAGCTCAGCGGCAAGTCGCCGGACCAGCTGCGCGCGGGTGAACGCGTCGCGGTCGACGACGGCAAGCGCGACCCGCTGGACTTCGTGCTGTGGAAGTCCGCCAAGGCGGACGAACCCACCGACGCCAAGTGGCCCAGCCCCTGGGGCGAGGGACGTCCGGGCTGGCACATCGAGTGCTCGGCCATGAGCTGCGCGCTGCTGGGCGAGCGCTTCGACATCCACGGCGGCGGCATGGACCTGCAGTTCCCGCACCACGAGAACGAGATCGCGCAGAGCGAAGGCGCCTTCGGCCACTTCGTCAACTACTGGCTGCACAACGGCTTCCTGAACATCGACGGCGAGAAGATGTCCAAGAGCCTGGGCAACTTCTTCACCATCCGGGAGGTGCTGGAGAAGTTCGACGGCGAATCGATCCGCTTCTTCATGCTGCGCACGCAGTACCGCAGTCCGTTCAACTTCAGCGACCTGAGCCTGGACGACGCGCGCACCGCGCTGCGCCGCCTGTACACGGCGCTGGACGCGGTCGCGCCGGCGGAGGTGGCGATCGATTGGACGCAAGGCCCGGCCCTCGCGTTCAAGGCGGCGATGGACGACGACTTCAACACCCCCGGCGCGCTGGCGGTGCTGTTCGACTTGGCGAACCAGGTCAACCGCGACCGCTCCGCGCAGGACGCCGGCCTGTTGAAGGCGCTGGGCGGCGTGCTGGGGGTGCTGCAGCAGGCGCCCAAGGCCTTCCTGCAAGCCGGCGCGGGCCTGGACGAGGCCGCCATCGAGGCCCAGATCGCCGCGCGCGCCGCCGCCAAGGCGGGCCGCGACTTCGCCGAGGCCGACCGCATCCGCAAGTCGCTGGCCGAACAGGGCGTCGAACTCAAGGATTCCCCGACCGGCACGACCTGGGTTCGCGCTTCGAAGCTGGGAGAGCAGGCCTGATGGCGCGTGTGGCGACGGCGGGGGTGACCCCGGACTACTGGGACGAGGCCTGCAGACACCTGGTCAAGCGCGACCGGGTGATGAAGAAGCTGATCCCGCAATTCGGCGAGGCGCGGCTGCAGAGCCGCGGCGATGCGTTCACGACGCTGGCGCGCTCGATCGTCGGCCAGCAGATCTCGGTGAAGGCGGCGCAGAGCGTGTGGGACAAGTTCGCCGAGCTGACCTCGGGGCCGTCCAACCGCATCAAGCCCACCGAGGTGCTGGGCCTGCCGAAGGACACGCTGCGCGGCGTCGGGCTGTCGGCGCGCAAGGTGGAGTACCTGAGCGACCTGGCGCAGCATTTCGAATCGGGGCAGGTCCATGTGCGCCAATGGGCGCAGATGGAGGACGAAGCCATCATCGACGAGCTGGTGGCGATCCGCGGCATCGGCCGCTGGACGGCCGAGATGTTCCTGATCTTCCACCTGATGCGGCCCAACGTGCTGCCGCTGGACGACCTGGGGCTGCTCAAGGGCATCAGCCAGCACTACTTCAGCGACGAGCCGGTGTCGCGCGCGGAGGCCCGCGAGCTGGGCGAGGGCTGGGCCCCGTATCGCTCGGTGGCCACATGGTACATTTGGCGGAGCCTCGATCCGCTACCCGTGGATTACTGAGAATGAGCAAGAAACACTTCCTCGAATTCGAGCAGCCGATCGCGGAGCTCGAGACCAAGATCGACGAGCTCCGCTACGTGCAGAGCGAGTCCGCGGTGGACATCTCGGAAGAGATCGACCGCCTGGGCAAGAAGAGCCTGCAGCTCACCAAGGACATCTATTCGAATGTCCTGCCGTGGCAGGTCTACCAGGTGGCGCGTCATCCGCAACGTCCGCAGACGCTGGACTACTGCGGCGAGGTGTTCACCGAGTTCCAGGAGCTGCACGGCGACCGGCACTTCGCGGATGACGCCGCGATCGTCGGCGGCCTGGCGCGCTTCAACGGCCAGGCCTGCATGGTCATCGGCCACCAGCGCGGATCGGACGCCAAGGAGCGCACGCTGCGCAACTTCGGCATGCCGCGTCCCGAGGGCTATCGCAAGGCGCTGCGCCTGATGAAGCTGGCCGAGAAGTTCGGCCTGCCGGTGTTCACCTTCATCGACACGATGGGCGCGTACCCGGGCATCGGCGCCGAGGAGCGCGGCCAGTCCGAGGCGATCGGCCGCAACATCTTCGAGATGGCGCAGCTGGAAGTGCCCATCATCGCGACGGTGATCGGCGAGGGCGGCTCCGGCGGCGCGCTGGCGATCGGCGTGGCCGACCAGGTGCTGATGCTGCAGTTCTCGGCCTATTCGGTGATCTCGCCGGAAGGCTGCGCGTCCATCCTGTGGAAGACCGCGGCGCGCGCGCCCGAGGCCGCCGAGGCCCTGGGCATCACCGCGCATCGCCTGAAGGCGCTGGGCCTGATCGACAAGATCGTCAGCGAGCCGGTCGGTGGCGCGCATCGCGATCCGAAGCAGATGGCGTCCAACCTGAAGCGCGCGCTCGGCGACGCGCTGCGCCAGGTCTCCGACCTGAAGACCAAGGACCTGCTGGAACGCCGCTACGAGCGCCTGCAGGCCTATGGCCGATTCGGCGACACCAAGAGCCGCTGATCCCGGCCTCTCCGGCGGCCCCGACATCGATATCGACGCAGGCCCCGGCGCGGGGCTGGTGTCCGATGCGTCGATGGGCCCCGATCCGACCCGCCGTGTCCTGGCGGTCGCCGTCAGCGGCGGCCGCGATTCGACCGCGCTCCTCCACGCCACCGCCGCTGCGGCCCGTCCGCTCGGGCTGCAGGTGGTGGCGTTGCACATCCATCATGGACTCAGCAGCCGCGCCGATGCATGGCTCTCGCACCTGCAGGCGCAGGTCGACGAGTGGGCGGCCCAGGGTCTGCCCGTGTCACTGGTGCATGAGCGGCTGTCCGGCGCTCCCGGACCCGGCGACAGCATCGAGGCCTGGGCCCGCGCCGGCCGCCACCGGGCACTGCAACGCCTGGCCCTCGCCGCCGGCGCCGACCTGCTGCTGCTGGCACACCACCGGCGCGACCAGGCGGAAACTTTCCTGCTGCAGGCGCTGCGCGGCGCCGGCGTGGCGGGCCTGTCCGCGATGCCGCGCACGCAATGGCGCGACGGCGTCTGCTGGGCGCGCCCCTGGCTGGATCGTCGACGTGAGTCCATCGAGGCCTACGTCGCCGAACACGGCTTGCGCTTCGTCGAGGATGACAGCAACGGCGACACGCGCTTCGCCCGCAACCGTCTTCGTCTCGAGGCTTGGCCCGCGCTGACCGCAGAGGCTCCCGGCGCGGAGGCCGCGCTGGCGCAGGCCGCCGCATGGGCGCAGGAGGCGACCGAACTCCAACGCGAGATCGCCGAGGAAGACCTCGCGCGCTGGTCCGACGACGACGGCTTGTCGCAGGCCATGCTGACAGCGCTCAGCGCGGCTCGCGCGTCGAACGCCTTGCGCGCCTGGCTGCATCGCGCGACGGGCCGGACCGCCCCGGCGACCTTGATCCGTCGCCTGATGACCGAAGCGCCGGCCGCGACCGTGGCGAGATGGCCGCTGGGCGAGACCGAGCTGCACCTCTATCGTGGCCGGTTCTTCGTGCATGCGCCGCCGCTCGTGCGACGAGCCTCGCGCGCGGAGGCGCTGCCCGCGTCCCTGCTGGGACTCGAGGCGGCGGCCGCGATGACGGACGCCGAGCGACCGGCGACGCGCCTCGATCTCACCCGGCCCGGACGACACCCGGTGGCCGAGTGGGGCGGTGCTTTCCATGTCGAACCCGTGACCACGGGGGGCGTCGCGCTTTCTGCGCTCAGCAATGTCGAGTTGCGTCCGCGCGAAGGCGGCGAGCAGTTCCAGGCGCATGCCAAGGGCCTGGCGCGCTCGCTGCGCAAATGCTGGCAAACGGCCGGAATCCCCGCTGTCCAGAGGGAAGGGCCGCTGGTCCACGTCGACGGACGGCTGCTGTTCGCGCCCGGTCTGGGCATCGACGCGCGGTGGATCGCGCCGGCCGGTGAAGCACAAATGGCGCTCCGATGGGTGGCGGATGCATGCGGATCACGCATGGACTGCGACGTTGCGGGCAGGAGCGGGTCTTAGAATCGCCCGTTCCCCCTGCAGTCTTCGGACAGTCCCATGGCATTGATCGTTCACAAGTACGGCGGCACCTCGATGGGGTCGACCGACCGGATCCGCAACGTGGCCAAGCGCGTCGCCAAATGGGCGCGGGCCGGTCACCAGATGGTGGTGGTCCCGTCGGCGATGAGCGGCGAGACCAACCGCCTGCTCGGCCTGGCCAAGGAACTGTCACCCGGCAGCTCGTCGCCGTCGCTGATGCGCGAGCTCGACATGATCGCTTCCACCGGCGAGCAGGTCTCGGTGGGCCTGCTGGCCATCGCGCTGCAGGCCGAGGGCATGGACGCCGTCAGCTACACCGGCTGGCAGGTGGGCGTGTCCACGGACAACTCGTACACCAAGGCCCGCATCGAGAGCATCGACGATGCCAAGGTCAAGGCCGACCTGGATGCCGGCCGGGTGGTCGTCATCACCGGCTTCCAGGGCGTGGACGAGGACCGCAACATCACGACGCTGGGACGCGGCGGCTCGGACACTTCGGCGGTGGCGATCGCCGCGGCGATCAAGGCCGACGAATGCCTGATCTACACCGACGTCGACGGCGTCTACACGACCGATCCGCGCGTCGTGCCGGAAGCGCGCCGCATGAGCACCATCAGCTTCGAGGAGATGCTGGAGATGGCCTCGCTCGGCTCCAAGGTCCTGCAGATCCGCTCGGTGGAGTTCGCGGGCAAGTACCGCGTGCCGATGCGGGTGCTGAGCAGCTTCACGCCCTGGGACATCGACATCGACGAAGAAGCCAAGTCCGGCACCCTGATCACTTTTGAAGAGGACGAACAAATGGAACAAGCCGTCGTCTCCGGCATTGCATTCAACCGCGACGAGGCCAAGGTGACGCTGCTGGGCGTGCCGGACAAGCCGGGCATCGCGTTCCAGATCCTGGGCCCGGTCGCCGACGCGAACATCGACGTCGACGTGATCATCCAGAACGTCTCGCAGGACGGGAAGACGGACTTCTCGTTCACGGTGCACCGCAACGACTACCAGCGCGCGATGGAGCTGCTGGAGAAGGTCGTCGGACCGGCGGTGCAGGCCGCGAAGGTGACCGGCGACCAGCGCATCTGCAAGGTGTCGATCGTGGGCATCGGCATGCGGTCGCACGTGGGCGTGGCGTCGAAGATGTTCCGCTCGTTGTCGGAAGAGGGCATCAACATCCAGATGATCACGACCAGCGAGATCAAGACCTCGGTGGTGATCGACGAGAAGTACATGGAGCTGGCGGTGCGCGCGTTGCACCGTGCGTTCGACCTGGACCAGGAGATCGAGGCCTGAGCCTCGCCGGATCGTTCGGAGCGCGGCTGTGGCGCGTGGCGAGGATGAATCGACTGGAGTTTTGGTCGAGGGGTCAAAAAGCCATGCTATAGTCGCTGCTTCTCCGGTTGGAGACGTGACCGAGTGGCCGAAGGTGCTCCCCTGCTAAGGGAGTATGTGGGCAAAACCTGCATCGAGGGTTCGAATCCCTCCGTCTCCGCCAATAAATCATCTAAGTGATTGATTTATAAGGCAAAAAGGGAAACGGGCAGAAGGGCAATGTACCCTTTATGTACCCCCCGAATCAGTCGCTAAGACAAGTCAAAGCCACCCCAAGCGGGTGGCTTTTTTTTGCCCGCGTTGATGTGTGCGATTGTCGCTCGATCATTTCTGTTCGACACGTACTCCGAGCTTTCCCTCTGCATTCGAGCCGCCCGCAGCTCGCACACTGCCCGGAACAGAAAGTCGACGAAGGGGGGCGGGATGACGTGTGAAGTTGCCGTAGCAAACCGGCTGGCGATCGCCTTGGCGGCGGACAGCGCTGTGACCTCGACGGAATCGGGAAAGACGACATACGCGTCCGGGGCCAACAAAATTTTCCAGCTCGCGACCGATGCGCCGGTCGCAATCATGATCAACAACGCGTCGACTCTCAGCGGTATCCCCTGGGAGTTGATCATCAAGGTTTATCGAAAGCAGCTGAAAGATCGCACGTTCCCCACGTTGCAAGCGTATTGGGACGACTTTCTCGCTTTCTTGAATGAGCCTGCGCACCGGCTGTTGAACGAAGAACTGCGGAGCGTTTCAGGATCGATGGCCATCGGGCATGCGGCTGTACAGGTTGTGCGCGAAATACTCGCAAAGAGGGCTGATCTTTCTTTGTCGACGACTGCGGCAGCGGACTTGGCGCAAGGCTGGATCGATGGCTTCGCGGAGATCGAAGCGTTACTACAAACGCTTCAGGTGTCCGCATCGTTGGACGCTGCAGAGCTGACGCCGCTGCTGACGAAACATCAGGCGGGGCTGACGGTGCAGGTGACCGACTATTTGACTGCTGAGTATGCGCATCTTGTGCCGCATATCGACGTGGCGCGCCTAATTGAAGTCGCAGCAGACTTGGCCTTCAAGCGACCAATGCTTGCTTCTACGGGAATAGTTATTGCCGGATATGGGGAAGATGATTTTCTTCCTGGCTTTATTGAGAAAAAAGCATATGGTTTCGTAGGAACGCGATTGATGTGGATCGACGGCGACATGCAGAGTGTGAATAACGCTACGCAGCCGTCGTTTATCAATGGATTTGCTCAGGTCGCGATGGTGGAGACTTTCGCGTTCGGGGCGAGTCCGGAAGTGTGGGGCGCGGTCGAAGCGGCGTTCAAGAAGCACGCGGCTCTTGTGGCAACTGCCGCGTGTACCGCCTCTGGCGTTGCACCGGTCAACCAGCCTGCGGTAGACGCAGCCGTCGAGGCTCAGGTACAGGCCTTTCAAAGTGACTGGACCAACGCCAACGTGCAAGCGCACTTCCGACCGCTCTTCGCCTCGATCGCGAGCTTGAACGTGGAGGAGTTGGCTGAGCTAGCGGAAACCCTTGTTTTGCTAGAATCACTCAAGGAAAAGGTCACCTCCCGTACGCAGTCTGTCGGCGGCCCCATCGATGTGGCCGTCATCACGAAGTCTGAGGGACTTGTCTGGATCAAGCGCAAGCTGTACTTTGATCCCGGGCTGAATCCGAGGTACTTCAACCGTTTACAGCGCAGTTAGTGGGGGATACATGGCAAATGACACCAAGGTCGGGATGATCGCGGCGATGCAGTCGGCAGGTAGTCCGGCGAAATCTTTGAAGGACCAGTACGAGGCTACGCAGCAGGCGCGACGCATCGCTGAAACGCGTGTGGGCGGCTTGTCGCGTGAGCAGGCGCAGTCCTATCTTGCGCAGCGCAAGTCCGTGGATCTTCAAACACAGGATTTGGTGGCAGCGCTGTCAGTGCGCCGCTGACGCCGACATGCTCCGCATCGGGGGGGGCGCTTTCTGCGGGCCGTCCTGCTTTGGGGGTAGCCGATGACCATTTCGCAGTAGTCCGCCATCGTCGAGGCCGAGGAAGGCGAAGACGGCCTGTTCGTGCCGGTTCTGATGCCGTTCGCGCCGGGGGAAGAAGAGCCGGTGCGCGTCCCGCTACACGGCGTCTACCGGACCGCGCTGGAGGCGATCGAGGCGGCGAGAGCAGCCCTCAGGGCGATGGCCGACGAGTGAAGAAGCTCTGTTCCGGACATCGAAGTTATCTCGATCGTGCTTTCATCGTTCCGTGATTCCTGCGAGGCGCCGCAATTCTTCCGGCGTCTTTTTGGAGTAGTGCTCGGTCACGGCCTTGCCTGTTCGATCGAACATTTCTTGAACCACTACCCGCAGAGATTGCGCTAATCCCAAAAACTGTTCAAGTTCTGCGCGCCCTGGACTCGTCGCAACGAGATGGGCCACGGCTACTTGATTGATCACGGGGGCGGATAGATCGCCGTCAAGGGGAAGGATCACCATGCAGCGTTGTTCTTCATTCTTCCCGGCGTGGGCGATGTACTCGTGACGCAGGGTCATCACCCGGTGATGCGTCTTCATGTGCGCAGGGCCAAGGCCCTCTACGTGCTTGACTTCGAGCTTGAAGCCCCGCGCGTCGGCGGAAACGAAGGCCCTTGCATAGGCGATCACGGCTCCGTGCCACCGCAACTCGGTCAGTTCGTCGTCTTCCTTTGCAATTGCCGCGCTCAGATGGCGTTCGACGTGCCCCAAATCCTTGAGGACCATGTCGATTCCCATGAGGCGTTTCGATGGACCTTCTTTTGCGACCAAGTGAGGTACAGGGCGCCCCATCTCGTCGCGCACCTCGATTCGGGCATAGGCGGCCTCCGAAGGAGGCCTGAAGGTGATGCCGTCGCGCCCGGGGGGAATGATCATTTGCAGTGTTCCAAGAATGGGAAGTCCGATTTTGCTCGGCCGCGGCTTGTCGTTCGTTCAGTGCATGCCCTGCCGTCTTTCCGCCTCGGCCCGGGCTGCCATGACCTGACCCCGAAGCACCAAGCGCCGAATCAGCGCATTGCTGTCCGCGACCTGCTCCTGCGCGCGGTTGTGCGCCGCAAGCGCGGATTGCAGTTGCAGCAGCAGCTCCACGCCGTCGGGGCCGAGCAGATGCAGATTCGGCGGGAGGGCGTAGCTCATGGGTGGTCTTGCCGTGCCAGCGAATCCAGCGTGGCGCGCAGCTCGGCCTTTCCGATGCCCAGCTCGCGTTGCTTCTGATTCAGCTCGGTTGTCAGCGCCTCCGCGCGTCGCTGCATGATCATGCGTTGCGCCTCGGAGTCCTCCAAGCCCTTTCGCTTGTCCTGACGCGCGATGATTTCCATGCACTCCGCGTCGATCGCATCGAGATCGGCGGCTTGCTTTTCCGCGCGTGCATTGGCCCATTTGCGGCGCTGATCCTCTTCCATCCGCGTTCGACTTTCAGCGGCCTGTTCCGCGTGGATGGAGCGCTTTTTCTCTTCAAGCGCGCGCAGCCGCAGCTCGTCCGGGTCGGTGGTCATGTGGCTCATGGCATGCCTTCGCCGCCGCAGCTTGACCGGCAGCGAGTTGAGATTGCGCCGATGCCTGCCGGAGCAGGCGCTGCCGCGTGGACTCGGGGAGCGACGCGAAAGCGCGGCCCAGCGCCTGCGGGTCCATGAGCAGACGGGCCAATTCCGTTTCCGTCGCTTCCTGATTCAGCTTGCCGAGCTGGTTCTGCGCGATGCGCTTGGCAGTGCCGACGACGGGTACGGCGTCGGTGACCCAGTCCATTGCGCGTGCGAGTGCCTGATCGCTGTTCGTGATCGAGCCGCCGCCCATCGTGGCCGAGAGTTTGCGCGTGCGGCCGGGCGCTTCGCCACGTCGCAGGATGTCGAGCAGGTCATCCGTCGCGGCCTGGGTCGTCCCACGTCGCGTGAAGTGCCTCAGCGGTCCGGGTCGCGGTCAGGATCAGGAACTCCAGGCGGAGGGCGCCCATGCCGGTCTTCTTGCGGACCTCTGTCATGAATGCGGGCATTTGCGCGTAGGGCAGTGCCTCGTGGTGCTCGACCGTCTGGACCTTGGTCTGGGGCGGTGGCAGGTTATCGAGGTGGCCGCGCCAGCGTGCCTGGTTCTCGCCTTTGCGGTGGCCCATGACCGTTGCTCGCGCGAGGATCAATTCCATGCGCGAGCGCAGGCGGCTTGCGGTTTCGTTCTTGATCGTCCAAAGCGGTTGCAGGACGCTCATCACCTCGGCGGTGTTGATCGCGTGCACGTGCATCTCGCCGATGGTGGGCGGCGCATAGGTGGTCATCGTGGTTGTCCACTGTTCGGCGTGTTTCGCGTTCTTCCATCCCGCCTTGTTGGCCTCGATGTACTCGGTCATGCAGGTTGCGAAGGTCTTGCGCTTGCTCGGCGGGATGCCGCCATCTTGTGTCTCGTCATGTTCCGCGGCACGCTGGCGCTGGGCTGCCGCTTCGATGTCGCGCGCGGCGAGTGGGTCCCGTCCGCTGATCTTCAACTCGCCGCGCAGCACGTGCGCGGCTTCTCGGGCCTGGGATGGCGACACGAGCGCAGCGGAGCCAAGGCCCATGTTTCGGCCATTAGGGTGCGCCTTGGTCTTGAAGCGGAAAACCCAACTTGCCGAACCGCCCGGTGCGACTTGCAGGAACAGGTTTGGCGAGTCTTTGAACTTGCCCGGCTGGCCTGCGGCGATCAGCTCCCGCACGCGCTTTTCGGACAGCATGCCCGGCAAGCGGGACGGGGTGTTGCGGCTCGGAGCGATCGGGTTCTGGGTGTTGTCGTTCATGACGCTTTGTGTGATCAAACGCGGCCATGCTATGTACCCTTCGGTGCACCCTTCAACCATGTTGTGCACAGTTTGTCCACAATTAGTTTGATTGTGCTGGCGTTGCTAAGTGTTTGAAGCAACTAACAAAACAGTGCGCTGCAAGTCCTGACCCCATTGGTTGTGCAGGGCTCCGTCTCCGCCAACCAGATGCAGAACCCCCGTAACGCAAGTTGCGGGGGTTTTTTGCTTTCAATGCTGGGGCGCTGGCATTCCAGACTGCTGCAGTGGGTCAGGAAAACTTTCAGTGCGTTGGCGGGGATGTGTCCTACATTGGACGCATGTACACGCCCAAGCATTTCGACCTGCCGGACCTGTCGCACGCGCGGCTGATGATCCAGGAGCATCCGCTCGCGACGCTGATGCTGATCGATCCGACGCACGGCCTGTCCGCGACGCCGGTGCCGATGATCTGGGGCGCGCCGACCGATGCAGTGGATCCGGCGGACGGCTCGGGCTGGTGGCTCGAAGGCCACCTGGCGCGCGCGAACCCGCACGTGGCGGCGCTGAAGTCGCCGGACCTCGGCGAGGTGCTCGTGCAGTTCAACGGTCCCGGGGCCTACGTCTCGCCGAGCCACTACGACACGCCGCTGTCGGTGCCGACGTGGAACTACCTGACCCTGCAGGTGCATGGCCGCGTTCAGATCATCGACGAGGAGCAGGCCAAGGATGGTTTGCTCAAGCGCCTGATCGCGACGCAGGAGCCCGACTACGCCGCCACATGGCGCGGACTGCCGGAGGACTTCCAACGCAAGATGCTGGGCGCGATCGTCGGTTTCCGCGTGCCGGTGGCGCGCTGGACGATGAAGGCCAAGATCAGCCAGAACCGCAGCCCCGCCGAGCGCGAGCGCATCCTGGCGCATCAGGAGCATCACGGCTCGCTCGAGGAGCAGATCCTGGCGAGATGGGTCCGCGAACTAGCGCCGCGCTGAAGCCCAAACGAAGAAGGCCCGCTGCAAGCGGGCCTTCTTTTTGTGGGCGAGGCGGCGTTGAAGCCGCCGCCGCTCACATGCTCACGTAGTTCGGTCCGCCGCCGCCTTCCGGCGTGACCCAGACGATGTTCTGCGTCGGGTCCTTGATGTCGCAGGTCTTGCAGTGCACGCAGTTCTGCGCATTGATCTGCAGCCGCTGCGATCCCGCATCCCCGACGAACTCGTAGACGCCGGCCGGGCAGTAGCGGGCCTCGGGGCCGGCGTACTTCGCCAGGTTGACCTGCACCGGCACGCCGTCGTTCTTCAGCGTCAGGTGCGCCGGCTGGTTCTCCTCATGGTTCGTGTTGGACACGAACACCGACGAGAGCCGGTCGAAGGTCAGCTTGCCGTCCGGCTTCGGATACTCGATCTTTGGCATCTCCGACGCGGGCCGCAGGAACACGTGATCGGGCTTGTCACGATGCAGCGTCCACGGCGGGCTCTTGATGCCCAGCTTGGGCAGCAGCCACTGCTCGATGCCGGTCATCAGCGTGCCGACCGTGTTGCCCTTCTTGAACCAGGTCTTGAAGTTGCGCGATTGATCCAGCTCCTCGCGCAGCCAGCTCTTGTCGAACGCGGCCGGGTAGGCGCTCAACTCGTCGAGCGAACGGCCCGCGGCCAGCGCCTCGGCGATCGCGTCGGCGCACATCATCCCGGACTTGATCGCCGCATGGCTGCCCTTGATGCGCGCGGCATTCAGGTAGCCCGCGTCGTCGCCGACCAGCGCGCCGCCCGGGAAGACCTGCTTGGGCAGGCTCAGCAGCCCGCCGGCCGTGATCGCGCGCGCGCCGTAGCCCAGGCGCTTGCCGCCCTCGATGTGCTTGCGGATCGAGGGATGCGTCTTCCAGCGCTGCATTTCCTCGAAGGGCGACAGCCACGGGTTCTTGTAGTCGAGCCCGACCACGAAGCCCAGCGTCACCTTGTTGCCTTCCAGGTGGTACAGGAAACCGCCGCCGTAGGTGTCGCTGTCCATCGGCCAGCCGGCCGTGTGCACCACCAGGCCCGGTTGCGCCTGGTCGGCCGGCACTTCCCACAGCTCCTTGATGCCGATGCCGTAGGTCTGCGGATCCTTGCCGGCGTCGAGCTGGAACTTCGCGATCAACTGCTTGCCCAGATGGCCGCGCGCGCCCTCCGCGAAGACCGTGTACTTGCCGTGCAGCTCCATGCCGAGCTGGAAGCCCTCATGCGGCTCGCCGTCCTTGCCGACGCCGACGTTGCCGGTGGCCACGCCCTTGACGCGACCCTGCTCGTCGTAGACCACCTCGGCGGCGGCGAAGCCGGCGAAGATCTCCACGCCCAAGGCCTCGGCCTGCTGCGCCAGCCACTTCGTGACGTTGCCCAGCGAGATCACGTAGTTGCCGTGGTTGTGGAAGCAGCCCGGGATCAGGAACTGCGGCGTGGCCTTCGCGCCGGTCTCGGACAGGAACAGCACCTCGTCGCCGGAGACAGGCTGGTTCAGCGGCGCGCCGAGTTCCTTCCAGTTGGGGAACAGCTCCGTGATCGCGCGCGGATCCATGACCGCGCCGGACAGGATGTGCGCGCCGGCCTCCGAGCCCTTCTCGAGCACCACCACCGAGATCTCCTGGCCCTTCTCGGCGGCGATCTGCTTGAGCCGGATCGCCGTGGCCAGGCCGGCAGGCCCGCCGCCGACGACGACCACGTCGTAGTCCATGCTGTCGCGCGGACCGTACTGGGCGATGAGTTCTTCGGAGGTCATGGTCATCCTTGCTCGTTCTAGTCGGAGTCCTGGCCGCGACCGCGCGGATCGGCGGGGGCCGGCTCGCTGTCTGGCTGGGGCGGTTTGCGGCGCATTCTAGCCGTGCGAATGAAAAAAAGAACGGTCGTGCTTTTTATGAAATAGAGAGGCATGTCCATCACTGCGGGCATCACCGCGGGACGCGGGCGACCGCGCGTCCAGCGCCCGGGCCGCCCCGAACGGGGCAGTCCCCGAAGGGGCACGCGCCGTACCATGCCTGCGACGCAACGCCATTCCACGGAGAACCCGATGACCATCCATATCCAACGCGACAAGACCGGCCCGATGCGCCAGACGGTGCGCATCCGCGACCACGTGCTGACGGCGGACCAGCCGGTCTCCGGCGGCGGCGAGGACGCCGGCCCGGATCCGCATGAGCTCTACGACGCCGCACTGGGCAGCTGCAAGGCGCTGACGGTGCTCTGGTACGCGCAGCGCAAGGGGATGCCGCTGGAGGACGTGCTCGTGGAGGTCGAGCGCGATGCCTCGCAGGAACGCCAGGGGGTGTACAAGCTGAAGGCGTCCTTGACGCTTGTCGGGAATCTGAGCGACGAGGAACGCCAGCAGCTGCTGGCCGTGGCCGAGAAATGCCCGGTGCACAAGCTGATGACGCAGGTGACGACGGAGATCGAGACGGCGCTGGCCGGCTGAGGCGCGCGCGGTCATCTTGGGGCGGGTCTTGCGTGCTATCGTGATCGGCACTTGTCCGGTCACACGAGAAGTTCTGCGAGAGACCTTGCCATGAGCTACAGCATCGATCTGGAGGGCCGCGTGGCCCTCGTCACGGGCGCGTCCAGCGGCTTGGGCGCGCAGTTCGCCAGGACGCTGGCGAAGTCGGGCGCCTGCGTGGTGCTGGCCGCCAGACGGATGGACCGGCTGAAGGACCTGCGCGCGGAGATCGAGGCCGGCGGCGGGGACGCGCACGTGGTGCAGATGGACGTCACCGACCTGGAGAGCATCGCCGCGGCGGTGGCGCGGGCGGAGACGGAAGTCGGCACGCTGGACATCCTGGTCAACAACTCGGGCGTGGGCACGACGCAGCGCCTGGTGGACGTGTCGCCGGAGGACTACGACTACGTGATGGACACCAACGTGCGCGGCGCCTTCTTCGTCGCGCAGGAGGTGGGCAAGCGCATGCTGGCGCGGGCGCGCGGCGCGGCGCCGGGCACGTACACCGGCGGGCGCATCGTCAACATCGCGTCGGTGGTGGGGCTGCGGGTGCTGTCGCAGATCGGCGTGTACGCGATGAGCAAGGCGGCGGTCGTGCACATGACCAAGGCGATGGCGCTGGAGTGGGGCAAGTACGACATCAACGTCAACGCGATCTGCCCCGGCTACATCGACACGGAGATCAACCACCACTACTGGCAGACCGACCAGGGCCGCAAGATGATGGAGCTGCTGCCGCGCAAGCGCGTGGGCACGCCGCAGGACCTGGACACGACGCTGTTGATGCTGTGCGCGAAGGAAAGCCACTTCATCAACGGCGCGGTCATCCAGGCGGACGACGGATTCGGAGTTTGAGGAAAGAAGCAGGCCGATGGCTGTGAGAGAACTGAGCGCGCTGGAGGCGCGCGTGCTGGCGGTGCTGGTGGAGAAGGAATCCACGGTGCCGGACAGCTACCCGATGTCGCTGAACAGCCTGACCTTGGGCGTGAACCAGAAGACCGCGCGCGATCCGGTGATGAACGCGAGCGAGTCCGACGTGGCCGCGGTGCTGGACGAGCTGAAGGCGATGAGCCTGGTCAACAGCGTGAGCGGCAGCCGGGTGGCGCGGTTCGAGCACAACATGAAGCGTGTGCTGGGCGTGCCGGGGCAGGCGGAGGCGCTGCTGGCGGTGCTGATGCTGCGCGGGCCGCAGACCTCGGCGGAGCTGCGGATCAACTGCGAGCGGATCCACCGCTTCGCGGACGTGTCGTCGGTGGAGGGTTTCCTCGACGAGCTGGCGGCCCGGGAGCCCGCGCTGGCGGTGAAGCTGGCGAAGGCGCCCGGCGCGCGCGAGGCGCGATGGGCGCATCTGCTCAGCGGCGAGCCGGCGGTGCCGGCGGCCGTGGCGTCCTCATCGTCGAGTGGCGGGTCAAGCTCGTCATCGAACGGCGCACGCGATGAAGAGATGGCGGCGCTGCGCGCGGAGGTGGATCGACTGAAGGCGATCGTCGCGCGTATCCAGGCGGAGCTCGGGATTTCCGACTGATCGGAACCCGGCGGAATCCTTTCTCTGCCTGCGGAAGGCCGCTGGCCCTCACCCCCGCCCTCTCCCGCAAGCGGGAGAGGGAGTGAGAATGCACCGAGCGCACCTTCTGATCGCGCCACCCTTCTTACCCCCTCTCCCGCTTGCTGTATGGACCGGGGACATGGGTAACAGGTGTGCCAGGACATGGGTAACAGGTCCGATCCAGGTTAGTCAGCCTGGCACAAGTCGATCATGCGCACTTTCTGATGG
>Ga0065165_1000232_pt1 | contig 97117 bp, 84 predicted proteins | sample AraplaMF_Cvi_mMF_FD_63813 | JGI IMG/M metagenome (GOLD analysis project Ga0065165, IMG submission 63813) | Arabidopsis root microbial communities from the University of North Carolina, USA - plate scrape MF_Cvi_mMF (version 2) (version 3) | ecosystem: Host-associated > Plants > Roots >... | reverse complement strand
TGAAGCACCTTTACCAAAAGTGCTGCGGGATATATCCACTACAATAAATTCTTCCTTCTTTGCCTGGGCGATGTATAGCTGTTCTATAAGGGGGCTCATGCCCGGATGATCCGGATCATCGTAAGGAACGGCTGTCCAGGTTACGGCGAGCGGTGTGGCGTTGCCTGCTGTGGTGATATTGTTGACAGACAGGTACAGGTAGTCTTTTCCTCCGGCGGTAACGGCGAGGGCTATACTGAACTTTTTGCTGGCCAGGTTTTGTGAAACCGCAAAGGTTTTGGCCCTCACTTTCCCATCGCCATGGATGGCGGATAGGGCAGCGCTCAGGTCAACCTGCTGCCAGCCGGTGGCGTGGCCAGGCGATTGTTGTGTAACATAAAATGCATTGTCACTGCCTATAGAGAAAAGCAAGGCATATCCATCCTGCGTTTGTAAGGCCTGGAATTGTTGCTGGGGAGCTACGATGGTGGCTTTCCTGAAGTTCACCATCAGCTCACTGGAGTAAGTTATTTTATTGTCCGGCATTGTAGTGTTTTAAATTGGGTGCTGCGTAAAGGATGTTAGCGGTCAGGTCCTGGTGATCTGAAAACTGTGCATTGGTAAAGGAGAAGGTTTTTCCTCCCGGGAAGATCCAGGAATGAGGGCCGTTCAGCACAGCATCGATGGATTGTACTTCGTTGGCCAGGAACTGCTCCACCTGCGTGTTGATGCGCCTGGTGATGCCTGCCACGTGCGAGTTGATCTGATTTAGACTGATGATCTTCATCCAGGTATCGATATTGAGGTCAGCGGGTAACTCTTTTATGTCCGGGGTACCTTTCTTTACAGCGATCTTTCCCATTGCGTCTACGCCGATCGTATAGGGAATATCAATTACCCTTTTCACTATAGTTCCTTGTGCTTTGCCTTCACCTACCCTCAGGTAGAAAAATACAGTCACAGTTGTTTTTATCTGGATGGTGGTACCTGTTAGCGTGGCCTCGAGGGCAGCGCTATATCTTATCTCCAGCGTACCGGTGTAGAAAGTAGCATTACTGTGGCTGATATCCTGGCGGTAATAATGATAGTTGAGGATAAGCGGCCCGGTCTGAGGCATATTAAAGTACCGTTCTTTTGGTTCCGGGTGAAAGTTCCATCTCACCGTAACTGAACTCAAGTCGCAACTGAGTGAAACTTCGGGGTACACGGTGATATGTCTTACCGGTTCTCTCAGCGCATTAGCCAGGTAACCTGCAAATATTGTTCTGTTGATGGCCATTACCCCGGCGTAAACGGCTGTTTTGTCTTTTTCTACCCAGTTCCAGGAAAAGCCGGTTGCAGAGGGCATCACACGGCCTCTTGTCATTATTAAATAATTCAGGGTATAGGCCCGGTACTCCGTGCTAGGTTTTCCGTTTGTGTCCTTATGGGCAGAAATGAAGTGGCGTACATCTGTTGGCACCAGTGATGTGCTGGCATCAGGCTGGTCGTTCAGCAGGCTATGGCCGAGCACTGCTTCTTTGTGGCTCCCCAGCTGGGCCACAAAGGCTGCCAGGAACTTATAAAAAGAAGCGTGTATGCTTTGGGGTACGTCAGGGATCTCTATTTTGCTGCCAAGCACCCCTGCCGCAAAGTTCAGATAAAGTTTCTGCACACTGAACATGTCGTTGTGCTCATGGCCTATCAACAGTTGTGTAGGTTCAGGAAGCTGGTGAAAAAATACGGAAGTTTTTACTTTCCTGGTATCCAGCGGTACTGTATAAGTGAAGATCCATGGCCTGGGGCTGTCATCCTGCGTTAAATTGATCCACTGCGCCGCCTTGCCCGGGGCCTGGTCAAGCGCTATCAGCCTGAAGGTTCTGCAAATGAGGTTAAAGCTGACTTCTGTGCCTTCCTTTTTAAATTCAATCACCGGAGGGTAAGGAGCGGAGAGGTCTTCGGGAAAGCCAGGATCTGCTATAAAGGCGCAGGAAAATCCCATTGCCTGGAGTTTGGCGATATGCTCGCTGGAAACCGGCGTGCCGGCTGGAATGTCAAAGGGATCTGCCCCGAGATCCTGTTTCAGCTGTTCGAAACTGAAGGGGACTGGTGCTGCATCGCCTTTTTTCACGTAAGCTTGCGCGAAGGGATGACTTTTAATGCCTTCCAGCCATTCTATCATGGTATTGTTCACTGCAGCCTGTGTGGTGGCTACAACCATGTCGTATCCGTAGGTACGGTCGGAGAGAAAAGAGTGATTGGCGCTCATAGTGATAGCGTGTCTTTAATGTTGTAAAGATGAAAAACCCTGTTAGAGCGCCCTAACCGGGGTAAAATTACTAAATGTAGTATTGCGTAAAAATGAAGCTTGTCCGGTTTATAAAACAGGACTGTTCAGGCCCAGGCTTTGTATGTATTGTACGGGGCTCAGGCCTACCAGCTTTTTGAACGCGCTGTAAAAGGCGCTGCGGGAAGAAAAGCCTACCTCGTTTGCCATGGCTTCTATCGTATAGTTCTTCAGGTTACCGGAACCGGCTATACGTTCTTTGATGCAATTGATGCGGAGGGTATTGATGTAGTCGGCAAAGCTTAGATGATAATGATTGTTGAGTAAGAGTGATAAGGTATGGGGGGCAATGCCTAAGGTGGCTGCGAGAGAAGCCAGGCTGATATTTTTATCGGTATAGGTGCTGTGTTGCTGCATATGCGCATCTATCTCTTCGCATAAGCGGGCTACTTCGGCGGTGTGGGAAGCGGCTGCTTCGGCTTCCTTTTTTATCCGCAGCAGGGTAGCGGGTGTGATGTCGAGGAAGGAGGCCACCTTTTCTATGGGCAGCCGTTCAATATAGCCCGGTTTGGTCTTGGTAAAGTAGGCATAACGTTCGCGTGCATTTCCGATACGGATGATATGCGCCCTTTCCTGGGCATCGCGGTAATACTTTTCTACCATTACCCGGAACATGTAATTGAAATCGAAATGGGTCTGGAAGAGCTCCTGCATGACGTTGTTATGCATGGCCATGAGTATGGTAGGTTCAACAGCTACCATGGTTTCCATCGTGGGGCCTACTCCATGCAGCCCCGTGATCGAGCTTACAAATTCGTTTTCTACTGAAATATAGGTAGTAACTTTTTTGCGGTTGTGCATGGAATAGGCCATGATGGCTCCCTTTTTTATGAAGTACATATACTCGCAGATGTCGCCCTGCTTTACCAGGATCTCATCTTTTGCAATTTCCAGGGTGACCACGTGCCGGTAAAAAGCAGCCCTGAGGGCCTCGCTCATCGGGTAGATCGTGTTCAGCAAGTATATCAGGTAGTCTATGTCTTCTTTAGCGGCAATCGGGTAAGGCATTCTCACTTTACAAGATTAATTGGATAGCAGGCTAAAAGTACTAAATATACCTTAAAAGCCTGCATACCAATCGCTATTTCCGGAGGGCGTATTTCAGGGATACGTCTGCGTAGGAGGTGGCATTTACCACGTACCATTTTTTCTCATCGCTCAATACTACTTCATAAATCACCCCGTTTTTATTGGTCAGTTCAGTGACACCGTCTATGTGCTTATCATGATACTTTTTCTTTACCGCCAGCAGCACTTTCATAGGCAGCTCAGTTTCCTGGCAGTATTTGAGAGAGTAAACAAGCGAACCTTCCTTGTCGTACCAGATACGGCATTGTGCATCGTTACGGGTGAAGGAGACAACATACATCCCTTCCTGCTCTGCCCATTTAACATACTTGGCGTCAGGGAAAGTGCGGTTGAATAACTGGAGCAGGGACTCGCTGGGAGCCGCTGTTACATGAAAAGTTCCCAATAAGGCAATGGCAACTGTTAAAATGATCTTGTTTAAGAAATGGCGTTTCATTGTTTGAATTTTTATGATAACAAGTTTGTAATTGATGATGTAAAATTAGTACGAGCGTAACTTGTAAAATTGTACAAAACAGAACAACGGTCTTATTTTTTAGCAGGGGGTTAAAATGACAGATCAAGGGGCTGATCTGGACAATTTGAATTTTTATCTTTGTAAAAAGAACCGCCATGAAACATCTTAGCATATTAGTTCCAAAGGGAGAGAATAACCTAAGCAGCATCGTGGGTGCTTACAAGATATTTTCAAGAGCAAATACATATTGGAAAGATACTGGCAGAGGGGAACTGTTCAAGATCCAGCTGGCAGGTATTTCAAAGAAAGTAGACTTCTATGATGGCTTGTTCTCTGTAAAGCCGCAGATCCATATTTCGGAGATCCGTAAAACGGATCTGATCATCATCCCTTCGCTGAATCATAATTACTATAAAGCGGTGAAGGAGAACCAGGCGATGATCAATTGGGTTGCACAGCAGTATGAAAAAGGCGCTGAAGTAGCCAGTATATGCACCGGCGCTTTTATGCTGGCCTCATCAGGCTTGCTGGATGGCAAGCACTGTTCTACACACTGGGCTGCAGAAGCTACATTCAGGACTATGTTTCCCGAGGTGCAGCTGGAACCTGATAAGTTGATCACTGATGAAAACGGGATCTATACTAACGGTGGGGCTTACTCTTTCCTGAATCTCATGATCTACCTGGTAGAGAAATATTTTGACCGGCAGACTGCTATTTTCTGTTCTAAAGTTTTCCAGATAGAGATAGACCGGCAAAGCCAGTCGGCCTTTACCATCTTCACCGGCCAGAAACTGCATGGGGATGAAATGGTGAAGGAAGCGCAGGCTTATATAGAAAGTAACCTGCATGAGAAGATCTCCGTTGAACACTTGTCTTCCCTGTTTGCTACCGGCCGCCGCAACTTTGACAGGCGCTTTATTAAGGCAACGGGTAATACGCCGGTTGAATATGCGCAGCGGGTAAAGATCGAATCGGCAAAGAAAGCTTTTGAAACCAGCAGGAAGACGATCAATGAAGTGATGTATGAGGTGGGTTATGTTGATATAAAAGCTTTCCGGGAGGTGTTCCGGAAAATTACGGGTATGTCTCCGTTGGAGTATAGAATGAAATATAATAAGGAGGCGGCCCTGGCATAGCGATTATTTACGCAATCGTTCCCGGTGATTTGTCCCTGTTTTATTAGACAAATGTTTAACTTCTCTTTTAATTTCCAAGAGTTTAGTTAAAAAGGTTTAGTAAAATTCTCGTTATGACTATGAATTCCATGGATGAAAAGCTATTGCTGCAGCAGGTGGCGGATGGCAGCGAAAAAGCTTTTGCATTGCTCCTGGAACAAAAGTGGAATAATATTTATTGGCAGGCCATTACTTATGTAAAATCGTCTTCCCAGGCACAGGATATCGTCCAGGATGTTTTCCTCAAGATCTGGCAAAAAAGAAAGCAGCTCCCCGATGTAGCGCAATTTGATTCGTTCCTGTTTATTATCGCCCGTAACCATATTATCAGCACCCTCAGAAAGAAAACGGCCCTTCCCCTTGGTTATGATACCCTGGAAGTGGAAGAGCAATATTACCTCCCCGATAAAACCCTATCCAGGAAGAACCTGGCGGAACTGATCGCCAGGGCGATCGACCTTTTACCGCAGCAGCAAAGAACGGCTTACCTTCTGAGCCGGGACCAGGGATTGTCTCATGAAGAAATAGCCAGGAGCATGCAGGTATCAAAGGAGGCTGCCAAGAAGAACATTTGCCGCGCGCTGAATTTTCTCCGGTCTTACATCAACACCCATTCAGATGTAACCATGTTGCTGCCAATGGTTTATGTGATCCTGGGCTGGCCGGGCATAAATAATTTTTAACATCACTGTCCCCTTTTTAAAACAAGATGCGTCTTCAATAATATGCAGGAGAATGTATTTCGGGAGTTATTGGATAAGTACCTGACCGGCAGTATGACTGAGCAGGAATGGAAGGTGTTCAGCGGCATGCTGAATGATCCGGCGTATAAAAACCTGCTGGAGGGAACGATTGATACGGAACTGAGAGAGCATACGTATGAAGGAGCGCCTGATCATGAAGTGCTGGCCGCGATACAGGATCATGTAAAGGACAAGCTTCACGAAAGGAAAAGGTCCGGAATGATCATCATGTATCTTAAAAGAGCAGCTGTTGCTGCTGTGGTGCTGATGATTGCAGGAGCAGGATACTGGTGGCTGACAAATCAGCCAGCTAAAAAAGAGCTGGCCAGTGCAGATCCTGTCAATAAAACAACCATTATTCCGCCCGGAGGGAACAAGGCCATATTAAAATTGAGCAATGGTGATGAGATCATGCTCGACAGCGCGGCTGAAGGTACATTAGCGCAGCAGGGACAGGCTAAAGTGATGAAGCTGGCCAACGGGCAGTTATCGTATAAGCCATCCGGTAATGCCCCTGCTGCCGCGGTTTACAACACGATCACTACACCCCGGGGCGGCCAGTATATGCTGACGCTGGCAGATGGGACGAAGGTTTGGTTAAATGCGGCTTCGAGCCTGCAGTATCCCGCCACTTTCTCCGGGAAAGCGCGCGAGGTGGCGCTAAAGGGCGAAGGATATTTCGAAGTAGCGAAAAATGCATCCATGCCCTTTCATGTGCAGGTGAACACAATGGATGTGGAAGTATTGGGCACCCACTTCAATGTTAACGGTTATGTGAACGAGTCTGCGATCCGCACTACCTTGCTGGAAGGAAGCGTAAAGGTGAAGGATGGGAAGCAGGTGCGCACATTGAAACCAGGCCAGCAATCTGTAGTAGCCGCCAATGAAGAAATGAAGGTGCTGGATGATACAGACCTGGATGCAGCAGTGGCCTGGAAGAACGGTATGTTCCAGTTCAAGGGAGCAGACATTGAAACGGTGCTGCGGCAGGCCGAAAGATGGTATGATGTACAATTTGATTATAAAGGAGGAATTGCGGTACGTTTCTCCGGACAAATTTCCCGGAGCGCCAACGCCGAGCAGTTATTGAAGATTTTGGAGTTAACCGGTAAAGTAAAATTTGAGATCCACGGAAAAACTATTGTAGTAAAGCAATAATTCGTACTGCCATTTTATTCAACCAAAAGAGGAACAAATGATGTTGCCGATTACCTTTGGTAAAGCATCGTTCAGGAGATGCTTTGCCCTTGCCTTGTCATGCCTGTTAACTATTACTTATCTTGATGCAGGCGCCCGCTTGTCCGCACAGGGTATCACCCTCAGCGAAAAGAATGTCCCGGTGGAAAAAGTATTCCGGGAGATCACCCGCCAGTCAGGTTATGCATTCTTTTACGTAGAAGGTTTGCTGGATCATGCAGCCCATGTAACCGTGGTGGTGAACAATGCCACGCTGGACAAAACGCTGAGCGTCTGTTTTTCGCAATTGCCGTTTACTTATTCAATCGTGGAGAAAACGATTGTAGTAAAGGAGAAGCCGCCAGCGAATGCGCCTGTCCCTAAAAACGATGTTGCCAGTCCGCCGCTTGCTGTAACAGGCAAAATAACAGATGGTAATAACCAGGCATTGCCTGGCGCTACCATTGTAGAAAAGGGCACGCATAATAAAACCCTGAGCCGGGAAGATGGCAGCTTCAGCCTGCAGGTGTCCCGGCCCGATGCTATGCTGGTAGTATCTTATGTTGGCTACCAGTCAAAGGAGATCCCTCTTTCCGGTAAGCCTTCAATACTCATCGTGCTGCAGGAAGAGAATAAAAGTATGAACGAGGTGGTGGTGATCGGTTATCAAAGCGTGCAAAGAAAAGACCTCACCGGTACGGTGTCTTCCATCAGCGGCGCACAGCTGGAAAAAGTACCGGTGGCCAATGCAGGGGAGGCGCTTACGGGCCGTTTGCCTGGTGTGCAGGTAACCACGGTAGATGGACAGCCGGGTGCGGAGATCGTGATACGTGTTCGCGGTGGCGGTTCTATTACCGGCAGCAATGATCCTTTATTCATTGTAGATGGTTTCAGGGTGAGTAATATCAATGATATCCCGGCAGCAGACATTGCCAGCATTGATATCCTGAAAGACGCGGCTACTGCTGCTATCTATGGCGCTGCGGGCGCCAACGGCGTTGTGATCGTTACTACCAAAAGTGCGAAAGGAGGGAAGACCACTATCACCTATAACGGCTTTGCGCAGGCGAGGCAATTGCCTAAAAAGCTGGAAGTGCTTTCTCCCTATGAATTTGTGCTGGCGCAATATGAGTACGCACGCCTGAGAAGCCAGAGCGACGTGGATAATTTTTCCAGGTACTTCGGTGTGTATGATGACCTGGAATTGTATAAATCACAGAAGGGAACCGACTGGCAGGAGGAACTGTATGGCAGTCCTGCGTGGTCGCAACAGCATAATGTAAGCGTAACAGGCGGCACTGATAAAACGAAGTTTGCCCTGGGCTATGCTTTTAACAAGGAAGCGGGTTTGATACCGGTGAATAATTATACCCGCAATTACGTGAGCTTTAAATTAAACCATGAAGTTTCTAAAGCCCTGAAGCTGGATATCGCGGCACGTTATACCTATCCTGTAGTGAACGGCGCGGGCTCCGCAGGCGGCTCCAATTTCAGGATAGGGGATGGTATTACTACCCGGCCGGTGAATGGGGTGGCGGATATGATCATCATTGATCCAGGGAGCGGAGAAGACTATGAACAATTCCTGCGCAACCTGGTGAATCCATTGCAGCTTACCCAGCAGGATTACCGGCGGCGTGTGAACCGTGTGTTGAATGCGAATGCGGGTGTCTCATGGGCGATCACAAAAAATATTACTTACCGCTCCGAATATAGTTTCGGATTAAACTACGGTGATACCCGCCGTTATTACGGTCCGCTGACCAGCACCGCCAGGAATGAAGGCGGCAATCTTCCCATGGGAGAAATTACCCAAACCCGTTTAGAGGACTACCGTTGGACAAATACACTTAGTTACCAGCTGCAAAAAGACGGCCGGCATAATTTGAATTTCCTGGTAGGACAGGAAATACTGTCAAGGGGAGCCGGCTTTGAAGAATATAACCGGGCCAAGTATTTCAATGACGGTATTACGCCTGAAAAGCTTTTTGCTACCATGAGCCTGGGTACCCAGGATATCCATACCACAACGGAAATTGCAGCGGAGAAAACCGCTTCTTTCTTTGGCCGTTTGATCTACCAGCTGGATGAAAAGTATATCCTGAATCTGACGGCCCGTTATGATGGCTCTACGCAGTTTGCACCTGGAAAGCAATGGGGATTGTTCCCAGCGGCTTCTTTGGCCTGGCGCATATCTTCAGAAGATTTTATGCGTAATGCGCATTTTATTTCCGACCTGAAGCTCAGGGCCAGCTTTGGCGCTGTGGGAAATAATAACATTAAGTCTGATCAGTGGAGGGTATTGTTTACACCCAGCAGTACACGTCCCTATGGCGCGGGTGATGTTCCTAATCCTTATTATACTTATGCCAGCTCGCAATTAACCAACCCGGATGTAAAATGGGAAACCACCATTACCCGCAACGTGGGACTGGATTTTGATCTTTTTAACAACAGGATCTCCGGTACGCTGGATTTCTATCACAATACGACCAAAGACCTGCTGGTGCAGTCTACTATCCCCCAAACCACCGGTTACTCCACACAGCAGCGTAATATCGGGCAAACATCTAACCGGGGTATAGAACTGGCTATCAGTGCAGGGATCATTAATAAAAAAGATCTGCAGTTGAGCTTCAATTTCAATGTGGGTATCAACCGTGCAAGAATTGATAAGCTGGATGGGGTAGATGAGCGGGCCTTTAACTCCAACTGGGCGGGCACTGATCTGAAAAGCATTGACGATTATAAGCTGATCGTAGGCCGCACCATTGGCCTGATGTATGGCTATGTTACGGACGGCATGTACACCGTAAATGATTTTGAATCTTATGATGCTGCTTCAAAAAAGTATGTGCTGAAGAAAGGCGTGCCGCAGCAGGACCTGGGCGGCATCAGTCTCCGGCCTGGTGTACTGAAGTTAAAAGACCTGGACGGCAATGGCGTTATTGACGCTGCGGACCGGGACATCATTGGCAGCGCGCTGCCCAAGGCTACAGGTGGTTTCGGATTGAATGCCGCTTACAAAGGATTTGACCTGAGCGCCTTCTTTAACTGGGTATACGGGAACGATGTGTACAACACGGGCAAGATCTCTTTCAATATGCTTTACAGGACTACTTATGGTAACATGTTGAATACATCCAATTATGATAACCGTTTCCATTATATCGATGCGAGCGGCAGGCTGGTAACAGACCTGAAAGAGCTGGCGGCGCTGAACCCTGATCCGAAGATATGGACGCCCTTCTCTATGGGAGGTGCAGCTCCCTATTTTCATTCCTGGGCAGTGGAAGATGGTTCCTTTCTGCGTTTGAATACGCTGACCCTGGGGTATTCATTGCCGAAGCATTTGATCTCTAAAGCTTATATGACGAAGTTCAGGATCTATGCTACTGTTTATAATGCCTTTGTATGGACCTCCTACAGCGGGTATGATCCTGAAGTAAGCACTACCCGGAACAGCGGTTATAATCAACTGGTACCCGGAGTGGATTATTCTGCTTTTCCTAAAAGCCGTTCTTATACAATGGGTGTAAATGTGACCTTTTGATCTTTTAGCAAGCCATTAACTGATAACAATGAAACGTCCTTTATATATTTCCGCTGTTATGATCTTCCTGCTGGCGATCTCCTGCAAGAAGTACCTGACTTCCGATTCTGCTTCCCGGTTTCCTGAGGAATATGTTTTCGGCTCTGAATCAGACGCCCAGAAAACGGTTTTCATGGTGTATGCGTTATTCAACCAGGATGCTTTTACTTCGCGTGTCTCCACCAATTTTGCGGGCAATACCGATGTGGAAGTGGGTAACTCCGTAGCTGCTTCACCGGATGGCGCCAGGCGTGATCTCTGGTCTTTCGAAGCCACTACTTCCAACCAGGACCTGCTGACGGTATGGAACAACGCTTACAATGCTATCAACAAGGCCAATGAATGTGAATATGGCCTGACGACTGTCTCCCTGGCAAAGGATCCCAATAATGCTACCTACAACAACCTGCTGGGAGAAGTGAAAGCGCTGCGCGCTTATTGGTATTTATTGCTGGTGCATCACTGGGGCGATGTGCCTTTCAGTACAAAGCCTTCCCGTGCTGGTGATAATCTCTACCTGCCAAAGACCAGCAGAGATACCATTCTGAGTTTCCTGATCAATGACCTGATAGCAATAGAACCTAAAATGCAATGGGCTGATCAGTTGAACTATGGCATTGAGCGCATCAACCGGGAGTTTGTGATCGGACTGATTGCCCGCTTGTCTTTAATGCGTGGCGGCTATTGGCTGTACACGGATATGACCATGAAAAGGAAAGATGATTACCTGGAGTATTATAAGATTGCCAATACCTATTGTAAAAAACTGGTGGATATGAAGCCCAGGGAGCTGAACGATTATGCCACTGTATTTATGAATGAGAACAAGTACATTAAACCGGTAGGTGGTGATATACTGTACGAAGTGGCGTTTGCTCCGGGCTTTGGTGATGTAGGCTGGTGTGTAGGCGTGGCCGTAACAAATGGGATCAACTATCATTCCTTCGGCGCCACTACTATTCAAATGGCGTTGACGCCTACCTATTATCATTCATTTGATACAGCTGATCTGCGATTGCCCGTTACCTGTTCCATCATATCCTATAATGATACGCTGGCGCAGATGCCTACTGGTCCGACGGGTATTGCCATCAATAAATGGAACCGTATGCTGGTGCCTACTCCATTAGGTCCCTCATCGTCAAAAGGCACCAGTATCAACTGGCCACTGATGCGTTATGCGGATGTGCTGTTAATGCTGGCGGAGAGTGAGAATGAGCTGTACGGTCCGAACGGTACGGCCAGGGAAGCCCTGCGCAAGGTGCGTCGACGTGCTTTCCCACCCGCGCTGTGGGGAGAGAAAGTAGATAATTACATTAACCAGGTAGCTGGTGGAAAGAGCAGCTTCTTTGATGCGATCGTGAATGAACGTGCCTGGGAGTTGGGCGGGGAGTTTATCCGGAAATTTGACCTGGTACGATGGAATCTTTATGGGAAGAAGATCGCGGACACGCGGACAGCGCTTAATCACATGGGGCAGGATGCGATCGCAGGCGTTGGGGCTTATAGCCATCTGCCGGATTATATCTATGCAAAAAGGAACAGCGATAAGAGCCTGAGCTTTTTGAACAGGTATCGTAAGGTGACGGGCGCTATTCCGGAGGAATACAATGTGAAGATAAGCTGGTTGCGTAATCTCTGGAATTCTTCTACTGATGGTCCGGCAAATTATACCCTGTGGCAATGGAGAGGATATACGGATAATAGTGGAAATACACCGCCGCGTTATATCCTGCCTTTACATAGTTCTGTTATATCCGCCAGTCTGGGTACCTTAAAAAACGATTATGGTTACTGATATGAAAAAACTGATCGTCCTGCTTGTAATGGCCCTTGGCCTTTATACTTCCTGCAAAAAGAAAGACATCATGGAGCCAACACGGCTGTTCAGGCCTGTGATAGCCGGGGAGCTGCTTGCTGACTCCAATACGATCGTGGCGTCTTGGCAGAAGATCGCGGGCGCTACTGCCTATGAGTTTCAGCTAAGCCGCGATACTTTCCGGACGGTAGATCTGGCACTGCCCCTGGATACTAATAAGGCCGTAGTAAAAAAGCTGCTGTTTAACCAGCTGTACCAGTTGCGGGTGAGGGCTATTGCGTCTGATACGGTACTGAGCTCAAAATGGTCTGACCTGGGGGCTATTAAAACGTTGTCCTCTATTTTGAAGCTGCCTGCGGTGGATGATATTACTTATAATTCCGTGCGGGTGAAATGGACTTCTAAGGGAGCGGCGGTAACAGCTATTAAGATCATTAAGACAGCCGATAGTGCGGTGGTAGCAGAAGTACCGTTAACAGCGGGTGATGTAGCCAGTGAAAATAAAGTGGTGAGTGGACTGGAGGCGTCTACTAAATACACCATCTTCCTGTATAGTGGTAAAGATGAAAGGGGCTATGTTGATTTTACAACGAAAGCGCCTTTCTCGGGTACAGTGATAGACCTGACATCCTTTACCGGGCGCCCAGGTGTACTGGCGGATACTTTACCGGTGATCCCTTCCGGCAGTACGGTGTTGCTGAAAAGGGGAGAGGTATACAATATTGCAGCTGCCATCCCTTTTAATAAGTCGCTTGTGATCATGAGCGCGCCGGACCTGGTGAATACCAGCCAGGCGAAGCTGTACTTCACCAGTAATTTCGATTTTGCAGATGGCGCTACTATTGATTCCATTGAGTTCAATGATCTCTATATGGTGAGTGACAGCTATAGCGGCCGCTATGTATTTAACACCAGTAAGAGCGCCAGTGTGGGTAAGATCAAGTTCATGAACAGCCGGGTAGAGATCTTCCGGGGCATGGTACGAATGAAGGAGGGGACGGCTACTGTCAATGACTTTGTGATCAATAACTGTATTATTGATAGTATAGGTAATTATTTCGTGTTGAATGTGAATACGGCTTCCTGTAAGATCAATAACATCTCTATTGTCAACAGCACTATTTATAAGGTAGAGGGCGTGATTGCCAGTTCGCAAAGTTCTTCCTCTGTATTGATATCGGATTGCACCTTTAATGAAGCGCCGCTGGGCAACAGCAAGAATCATTATATCGACTATAATGCCAATGCTGTGACGGACGGTATTACGGTGAACAACTGCATTTTCGGTATCGGGAAAAGCAGCGGAGGGGCGATTACGGTGAAAGATGTGCGCGCTGCCGCAGGTACGGTGATTGGTACTGCTAACAATTACCGTACATCCGACCATTTAAGTGCAGGGAATGATTTTCCGTACATTGCTACCTATACGCGCCCAATTACGGAGCTATGGCAGGATGCGGCGCATGGGAATTTCAAAATTGCAGACAATGGATTCCCTGGCCGTAACAGTACAGGAGATCCCAGGTGGAGATAACATTCTTTTGAAAACCATAACACCTTGAACCATGTTATTGATGAGAATTAACCCGTTGGCCGGCTGCCTGGTAATGCTGCTGGTACTATTTCGCATGCCCGTGCTGCACGCACAGCAGCCAGCTTTTCCGGGAGCGGAAGGCGCGGGGATGTACACCACAGGTGGCCGTGGTACAGCGGCTACACCCACCACTGTATTTGAAGTGACGAATCTGCTGGATGATAATCAGCCGGGGAGTTTACGATATGCTTTAACCGCCAATGCGACCTATCGTACGGTAGTGTTCCGCGTTTCGGGCACTATTCATCTTAATTCCAGGCTGAGTATCAGGGCCAATACTACTATCGCCGGACAAACAGCGCCGGGGGATGGGATCTGTATAGCGGATCATCCTGTCAGCATCAGCGGGGATAATGTGATTGTACGGTATATGCGTTTCTGTTTGGGGGATAGATATCAGAAGAAGGTAGATGCCAATGGGAATCCTGTGGATGGCAGCGGGGGCGATGATACTTTCGGTGCATTGGGGCCGAATAATATTATTGTTGATCACGTGAGCGCCAGCTGGAGTAATGATGAAGTGCTTACTATTTACCGGGGTGACAACCTTACTATCCAGTGGTGCATGTTGTCGGAGCCATTGAACTATTCTTACCATTTTGAAACAGGGGATACAGATTATGAGCAGCATGGGTATGGCGGCATATGGGGCGCTAAAAGAGGGAGTATGCATCATAATCTTTTTGCGCATTGCAGAAACCGTAATCCGCGTTTTGCGGGAATCAGTACTTATACGCCTAGTACGATTGGAGTGGAGAATGTAGATTTCAGGAACAATGTGATTTACAATTGGGGGATTAATACGGTATATGGTGGTGAAGGCGGGAATTATAATGTGGTCAATAACTATTATAAATACGGGCCTAATACAGGGAATGGCGTGAAGTACCGCATCTGCAATCCGAGCAGCAGCGCTACGGTAGCGGTTGGGAAGTGGTATGTGAATGGGAACTATGTGGATGGATCGCCGGCGAATACGGCGGATAACTGGGCAGGGGTGAGCACGGCGGATCCGGCGGCGGCAAAGGCTTTGTCGGCTTTTGATCTGGGTTATGCAGTCAATACGGAAGCGGCAGTAGATGCGTTTGCATCGGTGATGCAGGGTGCGGGGTGTTCACGGCCTAATCGTGATACACTAGATCAGCGGATTGTGGAGAATGTACGTAACCGGACGGGCAGGATCATAGATGTGCAGGGCGCTTATCCGCATGGAACGCCGTATGACCAGACGGTAGGGGCATGGCCTGCGCTGGCTTCATTGCCTGCACCGGTGGATAGCGATCATGACGGGATGCCGGATAGTTATGAGACGGCACATGGTTTGAATCCTAATGATGCGGCGGATAGAAATGGATATGCATCTAACGGGTATACGAACCTGGAGAATTATTTGAATGGGTTGACCATGGCAGGCCAAGGCAATGATATAGTTGTTAAATAGACAAGGAAAGCATAATGAAAACAAATGACTGATACATTGCGGACAACAGTTAAAGTTATAAACTGGGATGTTTGATCAAATTATCAAACGAAAGCGTGAAACATGTTCCTTCGCCCTCCTCTGATTCCACTTTTATACCTACATGATCTGATTGAAGGATCTCGTATGCTGTTGACAATCCAAGGCCCAATCCACCCTGTTTATTGGAAAAATAAGGCCTAAATATATGCTTCAAATCCTCCCTGCTGATGCCGCATCCATTATCTTTGATCTGTAGGATATATTTGCCGTAAATTGATTTTGTAACCAGCTCCAGTATTCCTTTTTCCGGAGTCATCGCATCAATGGCATTGATAATAATATTCGTCAATGCAATTTTCATTCTCAGCCTGTTCATTCCTATTTTACAGTCTTGTGTATCGTAATCTTTCCTGACCGTGATATTTCTAAGGGTGATCCGGTCCCCGGCTATTTCAAGCACGTTATCCAGCAGTTGGTGGAAGGAATGTTCTTCTACCGGTGCTTCATCCGCCTGTTGATATTTAAGCAGCTCCGTTATCAGGTCGTTAATTCGCCTCGAGCTGCGCATAATAATATCCAGGTATATTTTCAGGTCATCGTTCTTTATCAGGGATTCGAGCATTCCAACTGAGAAGTTGATATTGGTCAATGGATTCCGGATTTCGTGCACCAGGCCTGGTGTCAATTGGCCTCGTGCGGGGGGAGGAAGAAGAGAATTATGACTATTGGTATCTACGGTCGAGTTGATGTGGGCGGAAAAATCAGCATATGAATCGTGATTAGCTACTGTTCTGGTGTCAGGGGTGAATGATTCCATTTTCAGGGTTTTGATTACGGGTAAAGATGAGTATATTTACTCCACAACCGTTATATGATGTTCTGAATTAGTTATGTAATTCACACATTAACACTAATGTTGATATTAATATCAATGATTCACATAAGGGTATGAACAGTTAATCAAGGGCCCTTCCACGGAGCAATTTTAGTACGATGGCAATAACTGCGATAATGAGCAGAATATGAATAAGGCCGCCGGCGGCATACCCGAAGAATCCGATTACCCATATCAATATCAGTCCAAGGGCAACGAAATAAAGTAGATTTCCCATAATATGTTTTTTAATACGCGTTGTAAATAAAGATGTGCTCACTCATACCCGCTTTTAATAATCGTTAAGATCATTTTAAACCGTCCGTTTGGCAGTATGGAATTGGGCGAATGTGCGGGTATGATAATACCCTGGCCAGATTCAAGGTGATTTGACACGCCGTCAATAACAATCTCCGCTTTGCCTTCAATGATCTGGGCAAAAGTGTCAAAGGGGGAGATCTTCTCTGTTAATCCTTCCCCGCTGTCAAAAGACATAATGCTTATATTGCCTGTTGATTTTTTAATAATCGTTTTGATTACTACTGCATTGGCCATATATTCAATGATCTCAACAATGATGTGTGCTCTTGATTTTTCCAGTTCGGAATTGTCCGGTTTCTCGTTTATATCCTTGCGATCCATGATCTGAAATTTGCTGGCTTATTTTATGAGTAGTCAATACCAATAACAAAGGTCCGGTTTCTTTTGCCGGTAAGTGTTACACAACCTCATAAATAAGTTACATTATTCACACATCGTCGAGCATGAAGCGTCTTTTCTCTTTGAGCTGTTTGAAATGCGAGGGGGTGAGGCCGGTCACTTTTTTAAACTGGGCGGAAAGGTGTGCTACACTGCTATAATGCAGCTGGTAAGCGATTTGGGTAAGGCTAAGCTCATTGTACACCAGCAATTCCTTTACACGTTCAATTTTGTGTGCGATAATGAATTTTTCAATGGTAATGCCCTGTACTTCTGAGAAAAGGTTGGCGAGATAGGTATAATCGTGTTGTAGTTTTTGGCTTAAAAATTCAGAAAAGTTGATGGTTAATGGCTCTTCTGTGTAATGGACCAATTCAATGATAACATTTTTGATCTTCTGGATCAATACACTTTTTTTGTCATCCATTAATTCCAGGCCCCATTTCAACAGTGCCACCTTGATCTGCTCGTGCAGCTCAGGTGAAACATTTTCCGGTACTTCCGCTTCGCCTAATTCTACCGTCGTGTAATGCAGCCCCAATTTTGTCAGTTCTTCTTTTACAACCATTTTACAGCGGATGCAGACCATATTTTTTATATACAGTTTCAAGGGACTTATTTTTTATACCTATGTGACGGATAGAGCAGGATAGCATGCATGCCCGGACTATGCTGGCGGTGTCTGTATAAATATAGGTATAAATTTCCTTATCCGGTTATTTCATTTCAATTAAAAACAGATGAGTAAGGGCCTTTGCCAGGTAAGTTTACTTTAACCCCGCTAAATGTTCATACCTTTGTATAGCAAGAGCACCTGCAAAAATTAAAAGAACATAAAATGGACAACAATATTGATAGTATAAATGACCTGAACAATTCAAAAGATGAGCAGCTGAAGAAGCTGCATCAGCTGGTTGAAGATGCTATTAAAGAAGAAAAATTAATTGTTGACCAGCTACAGCACCCGGTAAAAGAAATCTTAACCCCCGGACAACAACTTTCCGACGGCGTTGCATTATTTGGCGGCAGTTGGAAGTTTATTATCCTATGCGGGATCATTTTAGCGCTTTGGATCTTCTTCAATACTGTTATTGTGAAGAAAACGGCATTTGACCCTTACCCTTTTATATTGCTGAATTTAGTGCTTTCCTGTGTTGCCGCTTTACAGGCTCCCATTATCATGATGAGCCAGAACAGGAAAGAGAGTATAGACCGTAAGCGAGCTGAAAATGATTATCTCATCAATCTGAAAGCAGAGATCGAAATACGAAACCTGCATCAGAAAATGAACCTGCTGATGGAAGAACAACTCCGGAAGTTGTTGGAAACGCAATCTGTAGAAATAAAGCTTTTACAGGACTTGCATGAAAAGTTTGATAAGCAGAAGCAGTTAGCATAAACAATTTGGTTACACCTGCTGCTTTATGATTTCCCGGACTTCTGTTTTTTTCCAACCCTGTTAAAAGTGGAATCGCTAATGCCCATATATGAGGTCCGATATTTTTGGGGCACCCGCTGAATAAGTTCCGGTCAGACCAATTAGTCACATATTATAAATAAATACCTATAAATGTAGTTGATTAATATAAAATTGTCGATTTAAAAAATCGAATTCGAAGTATTAGTTGTAAAGGGGCTACCTTTGTAAAATGAAGATATCAGTTATTTCCCGCCCAAGAATGCAGTTCACCCGTGATCATGAATGGATTGATTTTAATGGAACAGTTGGTTTCGTAGGTGCCTCCATCTTTAAACTAAAGGGTTTAGAAAAGGTCGATAATATAAAATGGTATAATCGTAAAGGCACGATTGAAAAAGGCACTTTGATAGCTGAAATCCGTTCGGATAATAATGTCATCCCTATCCATGCTCCTGTAAAATGTAAATTTTTAGGTCAGAATCAGAAACTGAATGGCAATCTTAACCTGATACTGGAAAGCCCGCAGGATAATGGATGGATGTTTTTTATCACGCCTTCAAAATTCCTTAATAACGACCCGCTGCTTTCGATGGAAGAGTATCAGCAGTTTATTCGCACGGAAGAGGCTTATAGTGCTCAATGACAGCAACCCTGATAATTTAAACATAGGATTAAAGCCGCATAGATCGCATGATTTACGCGGCTTTTCTGTTTCGTAGCCTATGAAACCATTGCTTTTTTGTGTTAGTAGCCGCAAGCATAATGCATCCGGTACTTTACGATTTTCTGGCCTTCTGTTTTTTTGCGGTCCTGTTGAAGGTGGAATTGCTCATGCCCATGTACGATACCCAATATTTTTGAGCGATCCGTTGTTTAAGTTCCGGCTGTTTTTCGATGAGGTACTGATACTGTTCTGCATTTGTTAATCCCAATAGGTCGATTGTCCGTTCGTAAAACATGATGTGGTAGTGCCACAAGAGCTTAAGCGCCATTCCCTGAAAGGCTGGAAATTCATCGCAAAGCAATTCGTAGTGCTCACGGGATAGGCAGATCACAGTTGTGTCTTCCATCGCTTCAATGTATTCTTTGGCAGGGGTTTGCCGCATAAAGCTGCCTGGCGCAGAGGCCATGCTATTTTCTGCCATAAACCAGATATTGACTTGCTTTTTTTTACCCTTGATGATATAAGACCTTAAAAGGCCCGTTTTTACGAAATAGATGTAGCGGCATACTTTCCCTGCTTCCAGCTCGGTATGACCTTTGGGCAGATTTTTTACAAAAATGTACTGGCTAAGTCTGAGGATAAGGGATTCCGAACAGGCGTTGTAAGCCTTTAATAGCGCAATTACAAATTCCATCATATGGTTAAATTTTGAGTGGTTAAGCAATGGTTTTCACAGGCTATACGAATATATGTAATTTCTGTTCTCCAAATAATCAATGCATTGCTAAATCTTATGAATAGTGACTAGGGTTCACTAAGACTCCAGGAAGCTTCCAGGAAAGCTCCAGGAAGGTAAGACGAAGATTGCACGAGGAGTGGACGAGGACTCCACGAGGAGCTGAGGAGGAAAAGACGAGGAGTGCACGAGGATGGCACGACGTTTACGGGGCTTGAACTGAAGGGGGACGATCACAGTTCAGGCCCTGGAGCATGCTGGCCCGTGCATATCCGTTATGACATATCCAGGAAGGGGCGGATCTCCGATTCGGTCATGTGTACGTATGATGCGAATTCGGCGACGGAAACAAATGCGCCCGGCGGTTTGCCGAGATCCTCCCTGATATTCTGCAGCAAACGCTGTGCTGCACGCCGTTTGAGGCCAGTAATGTTAATCACGTCTTTTGGGAAGACAACGATCCTTTTAGGTGCTTCTCTTTTCATACTAAAAGTTGATTTTATACTGTTTGGTGCATTTTGCGTCAAATGTGATATAAAAGGTCTTTTGAGGTCAAAACAGGTCGTCGAATTTTTACCGTGTGCCGATGATATTTAGTATTGCAGTATTGAATTCAATTTAGTTCCTACTGCAGAGGATTTCATCATGATGAGGGTTTAAACGGTGTGTACCCGAGAACATACCGCACAATCATCATTTTTAAATCAATTTTTATCATGGCACAGGAAAAGAAAAGTAAGATGGCGGAACGTATCAAAACCGACCCGCTATTCTTCAGAACCCGCCAAACGATGGCGGAATTTCAAAGGGCGGGAAAAGCCGCCAAGCTTTTACTCGACGCGTTGCGTCCGGCCGGCTTCAATGCGCGGGATAAGAGCTTGTTTGCGCGGCTTAACGGCCAGATGTTCAATGTTATTAAAACCGATGCTGTTCACAAGCGCGGCGAGCGGACCGTTGCCGATGGAGACATGGACCTGATCAGGGGATTCAATTTTAACCGAAACGGTATACTGTCTTCCCTGCTGTTCATTCAGCCCACGGCAAGCATTGACCGGGTTACCGGCATCATGAAGGTAGAGCTGCCCAGCATTATCCCGAATGAAGCAATGAAGGCGCCTTTGAACGCGACGTATTTCAGGATCGCGTGCGCGGCTGCCGAGATTGACTTTGTAGCGGGTACTTTCAACACCGTACAGGCCATTACGGAGCCACTGCCTTTTAACGGTGAGCCTACGGCGGCTATCAGCCTGTCCGGCAATGTTACTGCCAACAGTACCAAATGGCTGGTGCTGGCTGCCGGGATAGCGTTTCACGATGAAACGAACGACGGGGCTGATAAGTTCCCGAGCGGCAAGTACAATGCACTGTCTGTATTGGCAGTGAGCAAGCCTGGTGCATAAGCGGGAATGGTTGTTTGTCTGCCGGGGGCAGACAACATGACCGCCGGTGATCAGCGCCGATGCCAACTGAAGAAAGGGGTGTACCAATACTGGTACACCTCCTTTTTTGCCCAAACCTGTGGGCTGTTGATCGTCCCCCATTCAAGTTCTTTTATCGGTACCGGTTTGTGGAAAAGCGATGAGATTGAACATTTGTCGCATGCGGCTGCGGATACGGTTACCGTAACGTTCTTCGAGCCCTGAGCTGTCTAAATTGGTAGTGGCGTGTGTGATCATGCCGTGTTCCATGAAAAGATCATAGCGTAACAGCAGGATCTCTGCGATGGAATTGCATATCGTACCATACCAGGGAACATTGCCTTCGAAGCCAAGATCGTCAAAGCAGACGGTGCGCGGTTGATGTGTATGCATGTTGAAGGACCTGGAAGTGTAGCGGTGGATGACGTCGTAGCCTTCGCCCGCGAACTCCAGGGCAATCTGCGTGGTGGGCCTTAGCAGGAAGGCGCGCTGCGGATCGCAGATCCTTCGCATGATGTTCATGATGGCCGTTTTGCCGCAACCGACGGGGCCAAGGAGCAGGAGGCCTTTCTGCAGGTTGATCCCTTCGTGTTCGGCTATGGCTTCGTCCATCAGGAACCAGCAGAGGAGCTTTAGTATGACGGGCCTGTCTTCATCCGCGATACTGAAGCGGGGGCCGTAGAGGCATTTGCCGGTGGCGGTCACCGTATCGAGCGCGGCGGCGTAGTCATAAGGGCTTTTTATAGTCTGTGTTGGGTGGGACATGGAGGTGGTTTGTTCCGCGGGAGTTTCCTGGTTTTTCATTGGGTTGGTGGTTAAAGTTCTTTGCATAATTCATCCATTTTTCGGCGGCGGCGTGCCAGTTTGTAATCGGCGTTTTTCCGCCTAATTTCCAGCCGATCGCTTCGTAGTGGTTAAAGAATAAGGGAGCTTCGTTTGCAGGGAAGCCAGCCTGTTTAAAATGCGTCTGGACTTCTTCCAGGGAAGGGGTGGAAGTTTTCGCGGCGCGGGGTGTAGCGGTTTGATATTCCTGATTGGTTTGTAAAGAGGAATCCGGCGGGTGCGTTTCTCTCTCTCTGTTTACATTATAGATAGACGTTTTATTATAGTGGCCTGAATCTGGTACCGGGGAATCTGAAGAAAAATTCGATTCGGGGACCGTACCGGACCCTATTTCAGGCCTGTTTTGAGGACCGGTGCCGGGGCTCTCTTCATTGTTTTGGGCAAAGAGCGGCAGCTGGGGCTCGATACCGTTAGGCGGCATCAGGGAAAGGATACTGACCTTGGGCCGGTGGTACTTATGCAGCGCCGGGGAATAGATGATATAGCCGCTGAGGTGAAGCTCTTTGAGGCAGCGCATATAGCTGTCTTTTGAGCGGAGCCCGCTGAGCAGCATGACCCGTTCCCGGATAAGGGGGAAAGGGTTTTCGAAACGGTGGTAGTTCCAGCAGTGGAACAGGGCGAGATAAAGGCTGATATGGCGGGAGGTGAAATGAGGCTCCCTGGACAACCGCGCGTAGAAGCGGTTGAAGTGGGTGATGAAATTCATAAGTGGTTAAATTAATCTTTAGACGTTAATAAAGATTTATGGTTAGTTAGTACACTCTCGTTGGCTAAGTTATGGTAATGAGAAGTTAGAATGGCATTTTGAGAAAAATGTTCTCATTTGACAATATTTTGAAAGGAGGGAAGGGGGAGGATTGGAGGGTGGGGGAAAGGATGGAGACCAGGACGTTGGGTGTTTTAGAGAGGTGCTTGATGAATATCTTTACGGATCAATACATGCTCAATTGATGTTAACCTATGAAAGAATTTAAGTTAAGTGTTACTGTAGTGATACTGCAATCTTGCTATACTGAAGAAGGAAGAAGGGAGAAACAAATAAAGCTATGGAAAGAACGTACAAAGGATTTGGTAAAGAAGGAAAGTCTACGCAGCCGTCAAAAAATAGATAGAGATACAAGTAACAAGTAAGATACTTTCAATTGAATTGTGAGAGAGAATGCGATCTGTGACAAGTATTGCAGCTTAGTTTGTCAATGCTAGTAGATTGAAGATTACCATTAATACTTTATAACTGTTACTTTTTCGTTGGATAGAGTAAATCGCGGACATCAATGTCGAGGGCAAGTGCGAATTCACGGAGATTGTGCAGCGTAGGTTGGCTATCGTTGTTGCAGATACGGGTTATGGTGTTGGGGGTAACGCCGACCATTTCGGCGAAGACTTTATGAGGGATGTCTTTCTCGGCAAGGATAACTTTGAGACGGTTGATCTTGATCTTATCGGACATGATGAATCATTATAAGGGTAAATTTATACAAAATATGTATGAAAACTGGTGGATTGAGAATGAGTAAGTAGTTTGTAGATCAATATAATGAGAATTGAAATTAAAAATATGTGGATTAATAAATGCTTGAAATGTTGTTTGTAATACAATATTTGTATTTTAGTGGTGTTAAAATAATTATAACTCTTTAAATCCATTGTTATGCATTCTAAGGAAAAAATTGTTTACTACACGGAGCTGAGTGAGAATATGAAAGCGCCGATGGCGGTGATAGAGGAGTTTTGTGATTGGTCCGATAAGGAGACGGTGAAAGAGCAGATGTGGGAATGGTTGATGGCAGCGATGGGAGCGAAGTATGCGGGGTATGAGGAGGCGGGAAAGAGGTGGGAGTTGTTGTTTTTGTATAGGAGGTTGGAGGGGTTGGTGGATGCGGCGTATAGAGTGGGGGAGTGAGCTGTGGTATTGGTTATCTTCGTGGACATATGGAGCTGGGCTATGATAACATAGACCATTTTGTTGAGTTAACTTTAAAGCATCTGTAAGTAAAAAAAAATAATAGGCCAAAGGATTGTGACTTCTTAATGCTCAAAATTGGTATAACGCTTTTGCGACTATACGAAAAGTAGGTTACATATATTGTATTTTGCTTATGCATTGGCTTTTTTACATAAACCGTATTGGTTAATTTAATTAACTTTGACCATTAAAATTATTGGCTCACCATGATTACTGAACATGAGTTATTGGCGCTGTTACCAAGTTTGGAGACTGAAAGAATTGAAAAAACTATATCAAAAACTGATATGGACAAATATGGGGAGGCGATTTGCTCATTTTGTAATGATTTGGCAGATAACAGATTACCTGGATATTTAATTATTGGAGCACACGATGATGGTACAGTGGCTGGGGTGGAAATAGACGAACGCTTTATGCAAACCTTACTAAACTATCGCACAGACGGAAGAATTGTCCCTCCTCCAGCTATGATAGTAAGGAAATTTTCGCTTCCTAAAGGGGATCTGGCTATTGTTGAAGTGATGCCATCTCATGTCCCTCCAGTTCGGTACAAAGGAAAAGTATGTGTAAGAATTGGGCCGCGTAAAGGAACCGCAAATGAAAGTGAAGAAAGAATTTTGAGTGAAAAACGTTCGACATTTGCGCGTTCTTTCGATACTCAACCTGCATACGGCAGTGATCTTAATGAACTTGGTGTGGACATTTTTAAACTTACATATCTTCCTACCGCTATTGATGCCGAAACTCTTGCGGCAAATGGCAGGGAAATTAAACAGCAGCTTTCTTCGCTAAAATTTTACGATTTAAAAGCCGATACACCAACATATGCCGGAATTTTGTTGTTTGGTAAAAATCCAAGATTTTACTTACCTGGTTCCTATGTTCAGTATGTAAGGTTTACTGGAACTGATGAGGTAAGTGATTTTGAGTACGAAACTCGTTTTGAAGGAGACTTGACTACACAGATGAAAGTAATGGATGATTTTATAAAAGCACAAATAGCAAAACGAGTTCAACATAAACTGGGAGAGGATTACGAATATGCTTATCCTCCTTCAGCAATTCAGGAACTGCTGTACAATGCAGTTATCCATAGGGATTATCAATCAAACGCGCCTATCAAATTCTATGAGTTTGTTGATAGAATCGAAATTACGAATCCTGGTGGCTTGTATGGTGACGCAAGACCAGAAAATTTTCCTAACAAGAATGATTATAGAAATCCTACGTTAGCGGAAGCTGCAAAAAATTTGGGATTTATTAATGCCTTCAACGTTGGCGTTAAACGAGCAAAGGCCGCATTACAAAGGAATGGATCACCAGAACCTGTCTTTATATTGAATCAGCCTACAAGTTTTGGTGTAATTATTTATAAGAAACGGTAATGGCAACAATAGCGTTTTTTAACAACAAAGGAGGAGTTGGTAAAACGACCCTAGTTTATCATATCACATACATGCTTGCAGAAATGGGATATAGATGTTTAGCTGTAGACTTAGACCCACAGACTAATTTGACATCTATGTTCCTAAATGATGAACGGCTTCAGGAAATTTATGAAAATGAAAATTCCAGGCAAACTATTTTTGAAAGTATTAAGCCTGTAAATCGTGGAATTGGAGATATTATTCCGGTACACATCGAGCCGATTAATGAAAAAATTGGGATTGTCTTAGGTGATCTCGAACTATCTCTATTCGAAGATAAATTGAGTACTGGCTGGGGTGCATGTTTAAATCGAGATGAGGCTGCATTTAGGGTTGTATCATCTTTTTATAGAATCATTAGAGAAGCAAGCGACCACTGGGGTGCGGATTATGTAATAATTGACATTGGACCCAACTTTGGAGCGATAAATCGCGCGACACTTATTGCTGCGGACTATGTAGTTGTACCTATGGCAGCTGATTTGTTCTCACTACAAGGGTTGAAAAACCTTGGTAATCAATTAGGAACTTGGAAAGGGCAGTGGGCAGATAGAGCAAGTCGAAATCCGGAGAGCTCACTTATACTTCCAGCTGGCAATATCAAACCGCTTGGCTATGTAGTAATGCAACATGGGATAAAAGGAAGCAGACCAGTAAAATCATATTTAAATTGGGTGAATAGAATTCCGAACGTATTTAGAGAGTATGTTCTAAAGGAGCCCCATGAAAATCCTCTTCTTATTAATGACGATTACTATTGTCTATCACAGTTAAAGCACTACCACAGTTTAATTCCCATGGCAATGGAGGTTAGAAAACCTATTTTCTTGTTAAGACCCGCTGATGGCGCAATAGGCGCACACTTAGGTGCTGTAAAAAATAGTTATGCTGACTTTAAGCTTCTAGCTGATAACATCTTGGCCGGCATTGAATTGCCCTAGATTTTAAAAAAAATGAGACTGATAGCGGTTATACAATTATTTGGTAGTATTAAATGAGACTATTAAATATTTTGTGTAAACGGCCAAACAACTGTTTAGAGCCGGCACCTGTTTTCAAAGATCGTTAAAAGTTGATGGAGTATGATTCCCCAGTTATGAAGGGGCATGCTCCATTTTTTTTCAATATTAAGAATAGCAAGATAAGTGGCTTTTTGAGCAGCCATATCGTCAGTAAACTGCACTTTGGATTTTGTATACTTGCGGATGCCCCGATTTAAATTTTCAATGGTATTAGTGGTTTTGCAAAGCAATCCTTGAGTCAAAGTAAGAAGAATTTTGACTCAACGATTGACTCACATTTGGAATGATATAAATGATATAAAATGATGGGCCTTAAAAACAAAAAAGCCCGCAGAATAAGCTATCTGCGGGCTTCACGTCTTTTGACGCTAATTTCACTCGGGACGACTACCCGACCTCATATCGCTGTAATGCGGTCCTGTCAAAGGTTTCATTTGGTTAAGCACCTGTAGTTCACCATATAGTTCACCTGTTTCATATTGATTTAAAATGGTTCAGAATGATCCCGACGCCAAATAAAAAAGCATGTAAGTCAACTATCTGATTTACATGCTTTAATATATTATAAAATACCGTTCGTCGGGTGGACTGGATTCGAACGCTATTTTATAATATGTTGTAAATCAATATTTCAAACAGGGTCTAAACGGCTGGTTCACCATTCAGTTCTTGACCCGGTAAATAAAGAACATTATGCTGCAAAATAAAACAATTTATGCTTATATTCCACTTGCTTAACAGATACAAAAGTAGCAAATTGAAGCTATATGTTTAAAACTGTTTTACAGATTACATCCTGCTATCTGCAATATGATAAGGTTGTGAAGATCATTAAAAAGAAATTTTTTAAACCGGCAGTTTGTAATATAAAATAGAATTCCAATCCTAAAATATGAACCCCGATCATCAATTATTCTAGGCAAATGATTAAATTCAGATATAAATGAATAAATTAGGATGACACTGCTGACAAGTCATTTGAAAACGCAATTTATTTAGAAGACAAATTGGGTGACGATCCTTTGATAGAATCATATTTAAAAGAACATTACCAAATTTTTGCTTTATCTGAACCGTTAGACTGGAGCATCATTGGACAGAACCAGAATATAGAATTGGGACATAGGTGTGAATATAATTTTGAGTTTTCCGTAACCAAAGTAAGCTAGATAAAGCTTTTAATTTATTAAAAAATAGACTATGTTTACTTTTATCATTGACGAGTTAATTAGACGACAATAAAAAGTTCATAGCATGCCCTGTTTTAAATAATTACCCCATTAGATTCTCTATATTTTATCATCAAAAAAAAGGAGGTGTCTATGTCTCTACCAAAAGAGAACCAAGGTTCAGAAAAGGAAAAAAATCCAGTAGAAAAAGAGAAAGGTCCATTAGAAAAAGTTGTTGAACACAACAAGGAAATTGACAAAATCGACCATGAGCTTGGAAAGATTTTAGAACAAAACAAGCCAGACCCTAAGCCTTCGCCTGATCCGAAGAATTGACCTTAAAGGTTGTCTCGACAATAAGTTTGGACAACCTTTTTAACGTAATGAATCGGTGCGGAGCATATTTGCCATAATAGGAGCAGGTTGTAATGTTGCATCAAATTCATGTTTATGGAACCAACGCAAATCCCTCTCCCCAAACGGGCATACTACAGTAAAGGGAAGCTTCCAAAATAATAAGAAAACAACAAGCCAGCCGGATATGCTACTTTGTAAGCGCCTTATGAGTGGTTCACTTTATGCCGGAATGACAGGTGGGGTATCAACTAAGGTGGTTCACTTTGCTCCGGAATCCAATCTCCAAACCAACAATCCGACCGGTTTTGCTGGTTCAGTTTGGTCTGGAATAACTGGTTCACTTTACTCCGGAATTAGTGGTTCAGTTTAGTCCGGATTATACAATTAGAAGCTTCCATCAAGCTGTAAGTGATCTGTTAGACTCTTAATGTCAGATGATCGTCGTCATAAAATTCTCCAATGCAATACTTTGGGTCATCTAATTCATCTGCAATCATCGATGTGCTAAAAATAATTTGATGGGGTCTTTTTCTATATATATCAGATAACCTTACAATCAATTTCTGAAAGTTCTGGCTGCGGGCCTGTTCCATCCCTTTATCTTCCATGTTGTCGCATAGAATAAACCTGGGATATCTCATAAATGACACTTTCAGTGAGCCGAAAAATACTGCAAATCTGACTGCATTTTTTAAATAAATATTTGAGCTGGCAGAAAAGTTAAATTTTCCGTCTAAAGCGACGCAATCATCATAGAAATCAATATCAATTTTTCCTGGACGTTTAAATTCCTTTTGTCTAGGTAGGTCTTGCCGCAACATTAATATTGCAAACTTTTCGATTTGCTCCATTGCTGCGGATTTATTTCTATTTTGTATTGTCTCCTTTGATCTTATATTAAGCTCTAATGATTGTTTTTCGGCAGTCAAGCGCACTAACTCTCGTTTAAGGAACTCAAGATGGCTGAGTGTTTCCGTTTGACTAGTGAGTATTTTAACTTGGTTTTCAAGACCTCCTTTTTTTAATAGCAGTTCATCTAATTTGTCATCACGGGTTGACTGAGATGTAGCAATCGCAGTGTCAAGTTGTCTTTGCACTGATACCAGTTGCTGTTTGATTTGGGGAAGTTTACCCTTCATTCCGCTAACCCGTTCCTCTTTCTTTACCAAAAGCATTCTTGATTCCTTCACCTGTAGCTCAAGTTCTTGTTTAAGTCGTTTTGCATGTGTGCGAAGTTCATCTTGCGGCAATGACTTTTTACAAAGGGAACAGTCACCTTCTGGCACATGATCATCGAGCGGCAGCAAACATTCTGGGCAATAAGCGAGGGACAATTCTCCCAACGATTTGCGCACTGCAATTGATTTACCTATTTCTGTGACTCTATTTTCTAACATTTCGATGAACTGCTTTGAGTCCAATATGTCTAAGTCTAATTGATTAATATCATGAACAAGATTAGTTAAATTCTCTTTATGCCTAATCAAATCTTTTTGTAGCTGCTCAACCCTAAGGTTTGAATTTACCGCAATACGGATCTTCGGGGTGGCTATAACTTGGGAGATTTCAGCAGATACTTTGTCAATCTCAGCGGATACTGTACTAATTAATCCGCTGAGTTCCTCTAAACTACTTGCATTTCCCGCTCTAGTAAAAGCTTTAGTTTGGCTTTCCAGAGTCCTTTCCTTTTCCTCATATTCCTTTGTTTTCTTTTTCAGATTAATTCGGTCATTATATAATGAATCATCATATACACCAAGTAATAGTTCAGAAATTGCTTGTCGAATCAAAGGATGGTCGAAGTTTTCGAATCTAAACAAATTCTGTGTGGGTGAATCTTGATCTATATAAAGCAGCCTAAGAATTTGGTGCATAGTCAAATTACTTTCTTGTTCATTCTTCACTTCAGGAAATGAAAGCGCGTTGAATAGAATGTTCGAGAAACTTAGACGTTCTTCAGATTGGCTGTAGGAGAACGTTTTCCATTCACCTCCGTTTTTCCTAGATTCATCATAGTCACCCCAAAAGACACTCATTGGCTGGCGAGAGTTGGAAGAAATAGTTCTACGGAGTGTGTATGTGCCGCCATTGATATCAACCTCAGCAAATACTTCAAGGCATTTCAAAGACTCTGTGTTCCAGTTGGCAAAATCTCCTCCAAGTGCATAGAATAACAAATTCGCAATTGTCGACTTACCTGAACTATTTTTTCCACGAATAATATTCACTCCTAAATGGAATGACTTATCATAGGCAATCCCTCCTAGGTAATTTACAACAACAAGTCGCTTTAAGAATAGGTAAGAGTTAGATGCGAGGGTCATACTTATAATCAATTAGGCGAGTTCTGTGTTTCAATCCGTGTTGCCCATAGAAGGGCATCTGGACAAACTCCATCACTAGTAGACGGATTATGCTTTTCTTTAGTTCGGAAATGGAATTAATTTCTTTTGCAATTTCAGCAGGGTATTCCTTTTCAGTGCGCTTGATTATCTTCATCTTAAGTTGCTCAGTGTCAATAAAACCATATGAAGCAAGACAGCTAACGGCACAGAGTTGATATGAATGCATCTTTTCGAAGATCCTCTTTGGATCAGTTAATCGTTCGTAATCATTTTTAGGAACCTTAAAAAGGGAGTTTTTTAACTTTAGCAACTCTGTTGGAAAAGATATATCTCTTATTTCTCCGGGGAAAGTCAAGTAAAAATCCCAAATTCTCAACTTGTCAAAAGTCAGCTTGTTCTCCTGAGAAGCGTCCAGTAGACAAAGCACTCTGAAAATGCAATTATACAGGTCAAAGGCGGGGTGATAGGCGAGCATCATTTATTCCATTTAATATGACAGTTTCCGGTCAAAAAATACATCATTCCATTAATATGCTGGACAGTAATTCCAAGATAATTTTCACCTAATTCATCCTTTACGGGATTGATAAGCCGTTCGGTGATTAACAAATTGATTTTATCCATAGACTCTTTCTTGCAAAGCACTGGATAAATTTCATTGATAAAGCGAGATTGTACTTCCGCTAGCAGATGTAGGAGAATTCTTTGAGCGGCGTCTGAAAATTGATAACGGAAAAGCAATCGCTGAAACCTATCTTTGTAATCAGTAGCAGCCCATAGTAAATCTTCTCTGCTACCGGCTTTCAATTTTTCTTCCAGACCGAGCAAATCATCACTCCGTTTATTATTGTAGTAGTCAAGATCTTCGATGAACTCTTTCAGCCTGGGATCACTATCCTTTTCTTTTTGAAACTTTTCCAAAAGGGATTTCATATATTCTCCCTTAGCGCCATTGAAATTAAAATTAGTAGGTTTATTAATGTCGCCAAGAGCAATATCTTCTGCGCTACTACCACGAAGGTTAATTCTACCTTCTGACATTTTATAGATTTATATCTCTTCCACCTTTATTCATATTCCCTCCCGAGACATCACCAGTTGTGCTGTTTTTTATAGTAATGTTTTTAGAATTTTTAGACGACTTCCTGTAGATTCTAATTGTAATTGCAGTAGCGGCAATTAGGGCAATAATTGCTAAGACAATTTCTTTGATGTTGTCGGTAACATTCATTGGTATATTGATTTGTAGGGTGTTATCAACGCGAAATTGTGGTAATTTACTGATTTTATTAATAAAATAGCTTCTTCACAGAAAATATTGTAAGAATGTTTGAGCTGTTTCTTCGATATCACAACATTAAATATAACCCTCAAACTCACACTAGTTAACTATTGATAGGTGGTGCTTCATAGTTTGTACTGCAGAGGGTTAGAAATTTATAAGCTGCGGGATTAAGATTATTGTTCTAAAATCCCTGTGGCAACTGAAATGTTAAGGGTAGGGCTTTATGGACAAACACGAAAGCAGCCGTCATTCGTTCAAAGGCGAACGTTAACTTTCTAAAACTGGTAGCCCTTCATAGCTTTCGGGCACTATCACCTGCTCATCATAGGGGTCGATCCTATACAGCGATTTCACCGGCCAATACTCCAGCGCCCCCGACGGCATCTCATAATCACATATCCGCTGTATATCCAAATCTGTTAGCGCTGGATTTAACCACTCCCTTTCCAGCTCCTGTGGCAACATCAACGGCATACGGTAAGGGTTATCTCCGGAGTTATGAATGCCCCGCATCACTTCATTCCCATTACGAATAAGTATAGCAAAAGTGCCTACCAGCTCACCATCAGAATTGGGTGTATGAGAATAGTTGAATAGACCTGGTAAGAGAAATACTTTTCGATCACGCAATTTTATGTGGTAAGGCACCTTCTTCTTCCAACCAACATCCCTGAACTCATAAAACCCAGTAGCAGGTACTAAACACCGATTCTGCCGTATCCGATGCCAGTAAGATTTCGTATCTCCAACCACCCTTTCACTGCGGATATTCAACATCCACATGCGTTCTTTTTTGAGATTCTCCGCTTTCATATAAGGCGCAATTACGCCCCACTCAAATTTCTTCAGCTTTAGCTGGCCGCCTTCGTTGGTGATCACCGGCCATTGCGGATAAGATTGTCCCACCATGTGATAAGTGGGCCTGAAGTCAATATCTAAAGGTACAGTACCTAGTTCCGGTAAGAGATCATAGATAGAGGCGATGTCCGTGGAAAATGATAAATGATAACACATATATTAGTATTTCTCTATTTCATCAAGCTTTACCTGTAGCGTATCCCCCTGGTACTGTAAGTTAATGATTAATTCGCCAAATTGGAGGGAGAGGCCTACATCAATATCCGCTCCGCGAGGTTTCCAGTGGGTCTTTTGATTGATATATCCTTTGATCCGGGCGCCCAGATCTGCGGGGCATTTCCAGGTACGGTCTTTCAGACGGTTGAGGTATACCTGGTAGCCTTCGGGCTGGGTAGCGGCAACGTAAAGTTTCTCCCGTTCCCATTCAACGCTTAGTTTGTCGAACTTGTTTTCGTCGATGAGGTAGAGGTATTTCCGGCGGTCGTATTTGATCGCTTCGTAGTGCTTGTTGGCCTGCTCATAGGTGGTGTAGGGAGTGATCAGGAATGCCTCCCGCACATCCGCCGCCTTACCACGGGGATAGGATTGCCGGATGTAATAGTAATGCCCCTGCGCGATCAGCTCATCCAGTGCTTCTTTAAACAATAGTACTAAAGGATTATGCATAGTCAGATATTTATGGTCAGCACATCCTGCAGGCGGGTGGTGTAGCAGGGACTTAATCTTTCCTGCCTTAGCGTCCAGCGACGGCCGCCGCTCTGCCTCCCGAATTTAACCAATTCTTTGCCGTTCCAGCTGCGGTTAATGGCATCTACCGCGGTCATAAGGCGCTGGTCTTTGGGACGGTCCCGCTGGTCGAATATGCCCGACTGCACCTGGTTGGAAGGGATCAGCTCCAGTAACATGACGCCCACCTTTTTGAAATTGTAACCGGAACGGTAGACCAGGTCCAGGGCTTTGGTGGCGTATTGCAAAAGCTCTGTGGTACTGCTGCTGGGAACGGGTAACTGCAGGTTGATGGAACGGAAGTATTGCTCATCCTGCTGACGAAAGTTGTTGGTCTGCAAAAAGACATTGATCACACGGGCGCAGCTGTGCTGCTTTCTCAGCTTCCGGGCAGCGATGGCGGTGTAGTTGGCCAGGGCTTCGGCAATTTCCGTTTTCTCAGAAAGCAGCTGGCCGAAGCTGCGGGCTACACAGATATTCTTACGCGGCGCTTCTTCTGTTTCCATCTCTATGCAGGGAATGCCTTTCAGTTCGTTCAGCAGGCGCTGACCAACAACGGTCATGTTCTTGCGGATCCACTCTTCCGGCGCGCGGACAAGGTCCATCGCGGTTTTAAAGCCATGACGCTGCAGCAGCTTGGTGTATTGCGGGCCTACTCCCCAGATGTCGTCTATAGCGCTGGAAGATAGCACCTCGTCTATTTTATCCTGGTTGTCGAGCACGTGAACACCGAGGGCCTTCTTCTTTTCCTTGGCATACCTGTTGGCCAGCTTCGCCAGGGTTTTGGTAGGTGCGATACCAATACTCACCGGGATACCGGTAGCCTTTACGGCTGCCCGCAGGTTGATGGCATATTGCTCATAACTGATGTGGGGCATGTCATACAGGTAAAGGAAAGCCTCATCAATACTGTATACCTCTACCGTATGACAATGCATGTGCAGCGTTTGCATGACCCTGTCTGACAGGCTGCCATACAGGGTGTAATTGCTGGAGAAAACAGCCACCTGGTGGCTGCTCAACATTTCCTCCATCAGGAAGGCGGGCGCCCCCATTTCAATGCCCAATGCCTTGGCTTCGTCTGAACGGGCAATTACACAGCCATCGTTGTTGCTCAACACTACTATCGGCCGGCCAGCCAGCCGGGGCTGGAACAGCCGTTCGCAGCTGGCGTAGAAGTTATTACAATCTACCAATCCGATCATACCACTTTATTTTTGGTCAACAATAGTATGCGTGATCACGCCCCATACCTGGAAATCGGCGTCTTCGCTGATCAGCATCGGTTTATAGAAAGGATTTTCAGGATGTAGTACCCAGTTACGGCCCGCTTTTACCAGGCGCTTTACGGTAAATTCGCCATTGAGGACAGCTACTACGATAGCGCCGCTGTAAGGCTTGATACTACGGTCTACCACCGCCAGGCAGCCGTCGGGCATGTTGGCTTCGCGCATACTGTCTCCCTTGATACGGATGATGTAAGTAGTGGTTGGATTGGGTTGTAGTACTTTCGAAAGATCGATCTCTGGTTCGCTGTAGTCCTGTGCAGGGCTTGGGAATCCGGCTGCTACTATCTTATAGAATGGGATTACCGTACTGGTCCTGGCCAGCTTTTGTATTGTCTCCTCCATTTTCACCAATAATTTTAGCAATTATATACTAAATATATTAGTAAGACAAGTTGATTAACATTTTAAAAATCAGGGCTAATTTGTAAAGTGATGGTTTTCAGTTGCGAAGAAAGGATGATGTCACCATAGATTTATTTTGAGGAGCAGCGTCCGTTAACAAATGTATAAACCGTCAAAACAGTTTCGCCAGGATCTTCGTATTCCTGTTCCTGTGGCTGGCGGACAGCACATCTTTAAACAGCTCTCCTTTCTTTTTAATGCGCGCTGCGATGGTATGAATATTAAATAAAGTGGGATCGAGTCTGCTATTGAGCTCTTTCCATTCTAGTGGTGTGCTGACGAGCGGCAACTGATAGGGGCGGACAGAATAGGGCGCTGCTACTGTATCTGCCTCGTCGTTCTGGTTAGGGTCGAGGTAGAGCTTATTTCCTCTTTTTGATATAGACACTGCCGTAGTGGTAGTTTTGGGTAAGAGGGCATGCACTTCGCCGCACAATGCTTCCGCAATATCCCGCGCCTGCGGAAAGGAAAAGCCGCTGCATGGCAGGTAAATATGGATGCCGGTCTTACCGCTGGTTTTAAGGAAGGCGGTCAGCTTACGGCTTTGCAATACCTGCTGAGCAGCCTGGGCCGCTTCTACGGCCTTGCTGAAATCGTTGTCGGAAGGATCGAGATCGATGATGATATAATCAGGATGCAGCGGATTGGAGACCCGGCTGGTCCAGGGATTGACGTCTATACAGCCCAGGTTGATCATCCATAACAGCGTAGGTTCATTGTTAGCGACGAGGTAATCGATCACATCGCGTTTCCCTGCTTTCTTATGTTTTCGGCGGGTGCTGAAGATATCGGCACAGTCGGGTTGCCGTCCCTCCATGTCTTTAATATAGAAGCCAGGGGCATTGGGACCGTGCAGTTTGACGTGCAGGCTTTGTGGGCGGTCTTGTATGTGAGGGAGCAGATATTTAGAGACGGTATGATAGTATTGAATGAGCTCAAATTTCCGGACATCTTTCCAGAGCTCTTTTTCAATATTGGTGATCTCGATCTCGCAGTCGCCCATGTTGAAAGATTGCCGCGTGTTGATCTTCTGCTGTTCTACTTCGGGCCAGTTGCTGTCTTTACTGCTGGGAGCAGAGGGCTTCTTTGCAAGGGCCTTGCGTACCAGGGGACTGATATCTCCGGCAACCGGCGGGTTTTGGAGATTGCGTGGTACCTCCAACACTACATCCTTCGCAGGCTTATCGTTCCGGAAACCTAAAAAGGTGGCTGGTTTGCGGATACGACCGGACTTTGTCCAGGCAGCAAACTCAAAGTTGGCTACTAACTGCGGTTTGACATAGTGAAGCGTTGCGCCTTTAGTGTCCAATATCTTGTTAACAAAGGGCGACTGGTTAATTTCGAGCGCCTTCAGCTTTTTCAGGATGGCGGGCATCTCTTTCTCTTTATATCCGCCGCCGCTCCGCCCGATCCATTCCAGCTCGCCCGCCTTGTTATATGCACCGAATAAGAGCGAGCGGAATGATCTGCCACGGTCCGATTCTGCCCAGGCACCGACAACAAACTCCTGCCGTTTGCGGGTGGGCACCTTTAGCCAGTTATAGCTGCGATCACCCTGCAGATAGGGGCTGTCACGCTTCTTTGCGACAATGCCTTCCAGGTTTAAGTCCAGTGCGCGCCTGTACAGTTCCCGGCCATCGTCAAAAGATTCACTGAAACGCAGCTGTTCATGGCCAGCTACCAATTGCTGCAGGCGTGCTTTACGTTCTGTGAGGGAAAGCTGCATGAGATTTTCACCGTCCAGCCAGAGGAGGTCAAAGACACAATAATAGATAGCGGAGGAGTGGCCGTTGTATTTCTGCAGGGCGTCAAAATAAGGCCGGCCTTCTTCGTTGAAGACCACTACTTCGCCGTCTATTACAAGGTCGTGTTTGAGGGCTGATAAGGCGGTTTTTATCGGAGGATATTTGCTGGTGTAGTCTAGTCCGCTGCGGGAATCCATTCTGACCTTTCCCTTTTGTACATAGGAGATGATGCGGTATCCGTCCCATTTGATCTCATACAGGTATGTAGGATCTGAAGGTGGCTCTTTTACCAGTGTGGCGAGCATGGGCGAAACGGAGCGGGGGAATGGCGCCTGTTTGTTCCTTGTATTACTGAGCTTTGCCACGGTGATGTTTTTCGTAGTCCAGCTGAAAGTCTTTCATGGCTTCTTCGGGCGTGTCGCCGCAGCCGAAGATGCCCGCTTCAGGAGCAGGGCCGTGCAGGATGCAGAAAGCGTCACCGTCGCGGCGGATGACTGGTTTTAAAAGTTTGATGGATTCCGGTACCAAAGGCGAGCTGTAGTCGGGATGATAGATGCCCTGGTCATCAATGAATGGAATGTTTTGCATGTCCCCCTGTTTATAGTTCAGAGGGCCCAAAAAATATGCCTGCTGCAGATAAGCTTAACCGGCTGAATGGTTTGGATAGCGGACAGATTAACAATTCAGCAGCAATGGCTTATCTGTAAAGTGATGGCTGTCAGGTACAAGCAGGCGCCTGTAATGCTGCCAGGTGTTTTATGATTGCAGGTAGCATTAACAAATGATCAGAAAAGGCGGTGGTGATCTATAACTTTCTTATTTGTTTTCTAAGTGCATCAAGGCTACTAGGCCGTTCCGCATCATTGTTAACAATATTCCCCTTTTTATCGATGATCAAATAGTGAGGAATGCTGAACACATGATTCTTTTCGAGTTGTTTCTGCAGGTCTTCCCGAAGGTTGTCGTTCGCGCGCAAATGGATACCAGGCAATTTGAAATATTTGATCATACTCTTCCAATCTTCATCATCACTGTCCTTATCAATAGAAAGATAAAGGGGTTTTACGTTATACTCCCGCAACATCGCTGACAATGATGAGTTAAACTTAAATTCCTCCTTGCATGGACTACACCAGGTGGCCCAGATATCAATATAGTAAGGCCCGGTCTTCAATGTCTTAGCGAGTGCTGACAGGGAATTGATTTGCTCGTAGCCGGGGAGGAATTGTTGATCAGGCCTAAAGTCTGCATCTTTCGTTTGCTGAAATGCCCGGACCTTGTCTGCTCCTGTTTCCAGAAAAGGGAGATAACGGCTGGCTGGATATTGTTGATGGAACTTGCGGTAGATGGTCAGCAGTGATTCTTCATAATGGCTGTTCTGCCCCATGGTGTAGTAGAGATATACCGCCTTTAAGTACTCTGCTATACTGTCCTTGAAATTCCTGTCTATGATGGAATAGCTGAGTATATGTTGTGCTTCGGATTTGCGTAAACCATGCATATCAGCTGTGTCGGATGGTAAAAGCCCACTCTTGTCCCGTGCGAACTGGCCTAAATACCGTTCATAGTAAATGCGGGCATAGTCCCGGAAGTATTGAGATGCAAGCGCTTCGCCGGACTGCAATGGCATGGCGCTAAATGCGTAGGCCCATGCTTTACCATATCGCTCACTAAAGGCGGCAACGCTACCGCCTTTTTCAGGGTAAAACCTTGCATGGTAGTATTTATCGCACATGGCGTCGGCCAGGCTGGCTGCATAATAGTACCGGATATCCAGTTCGGCCAACGTTTTATATGCTTTGCTAATCTTTCCTTTATCAAACAGGTCTTTTAAGGCCGATAGCTCCATCTCCATTTTTACCTGGACCTTATGCTTTATGTCTGTTGCAACAGAGTCATGGCGGTAGGGATTGGGGAGCTCAAAAATGCCAGGCCGGTTCAGGGAGTTAAAGAACTGGTGCCCTGCCGCATTAGTGCCTTCGTATGTTGGCCGGGGATGTCCTTGTGCATCGGCTATGAGGGTCACTTTTACCTGGTCCCCCGGCGCGGCTATGATATGGGAAACAAAACCATCATCATACCTCAACAGCACCAATCCGCATTCTTCTTTTTTGATATCAAGGGTGATCTTCCCGGTGCTGTCGAATGGGATGTCTTTTCTATTCCCCCAGAAATTGTTTCCATTAAGGTTCAGGAGGACAATAAGATCTTTTTTAGTGATGTTGCCGCCGGATATTTCAATGCGTGCGGTGGATAATGCAGGCTTGCCGGGATGGCATGAAAAATTAGCACAAAGGATTACCAGCAGAACGGAAAGGGTTAGTGGGTTGTACATCGGGTAAAGGGTTGAAGGTTCGCACTAATGGAATTCTTTATGAATATAAGGAAACATTCAATTGCTTTGGCCAGCTCAAAATATTTTAACATTTCCTTCGTTATTGTAGGAGTATTGCCCTTGTTAACATTCATTCTATCAAGATCTATATTATTTACCCATGAGAACCTTAACAGCAGTTGTTATCTCCCTGTTCTGCCTTCCTTTCTCTGACAATGAAAAAGGTAATATTAATTATGAGTTCCCCGACGTGATCGTTAAACGCGAGTTTAAAAGCATGGACCAGGTATATGACGGGACGGTGAGCTTTACACTCGCTACTTCCGGATATTACAGGGAATGCCTGCAATACCAGCACCTGGACAGTATGAGGGTGAAGGTGAGGGTGGGTGTTAATCGCCCGAAGATCATTGACGGAAAAGATTTCATCATTGAAAAGGCTAAGTCATACAGGATGCTGATGATAAATGAGGCGCATGACCGGCCACAGCACCGGATCTTTACAAAGTCGATGCTTAAAGCGCTTTACGATCAGGGCTATCATGTGCTGATGGTCGAAGGAATGCGGTATAGCGCCAATGCGATGTCCAAAGGTTACCCGGTTGATACAGACGGCGTGTATATTAATGAACCAGTGTATGCTTCGATGATCCGTTATGCCAGGAAGATCGGTTTTGATGTCGAGACGTATTATTATTATGAGAATAAAAAGATCCCTTACTGGGATGATACGATAAAGCTGGATAACCGAGGCTCGGTAAAGTATATAAACTACAGGGATAAAGACTCTCTTGTCATTAAAATATTGCCGTCAGGAGATGAGCTGTACTATTCGACAAACCGCTATGAACAGGAGCAGGCTAACAATGTCTATAAGATCATGCAGCGGCATCCAGGGTCTAAATTTTTGATGCATGTAGGCTATTGTCACTTATGTGAATACGCCGATTCCGAAATGGCTTATTTACTGAAGAGGATGTTGAAAGGCGAGGACTTCCTGACTGTCGATCAAACAGTGTATGATGAGCGAAGAGATATAAGAGATACGATATCTCATACTAACTTTAAACAGCATCATCCCTTTTTTGTGGAAGATGGAGTAAAGGGGTCAGTGCATGTAACATCAGGTGGCCGATCGGACTATTATATGTTCAATGGCGTGCTGGCCGATTCTCTGGGCCGGCCGAATTACCTGTTCGATGATGTTGAACCTCGTTTCGTTTACAGAATCCCGGAGCATTTCACTGGTCCGGAGGATTATATTTTTGCTGCTTACCCTTTAGACGAATATAAAGTTGAAAAGGAGCATACAATAGCAGTAGATGTGGTCTACGCCAAAAAGGGAACAGCTACACCACCCTTATTATTATACAAAGGGAAATATGCGCTGTTAAGAAGAGGGAGGGACGATGTGTATAAAAGGATGGATATCGAAGTGAAATAAGAAGATCCTGGCCTGGGTGCTTGCGTCCTTTTGAAGGTGCTTCCGTCATATAGATAGTTTAATCATTTCTAACTTAAATTATCTATCAATGAAGGACACGAACTATTTACCTGCGAGGTTCAGAAAGGCGGGAGTCATTTTCAGCATCATCTGCCTGTCTGCCGGGCAGCTGATGGCCCAGGCAGTTCATCCCCTGGAGCCTGTGAGCAGGCACTATAAAACATTAGGCGCTTTGGACAGCTCACCAACACCGGGCAGGTCAGCGCTTGATACAATCACATTTCCCTGGGCGGAGTATAGTAAAGGGGCTTTAGGTAATTCCCTGATGCGGACCTATTACCTGCGCCCGGTAGATGAGAGCAAATTACCTGGCCTGGTAAAGTTTCCTGCTAACAGTTCAGATCAGACCAGGGCAGAGCTGGATTATATGCTGCAGCTGCAGCAGAAAAGAACAAAAACGGAGATAGCAAGAGCGGAGTATATCGCTAATATTGGTTCCTGGCCCAATATCATCAATCCCATGGATAGTGATTATGCGGAGAACCGCAGGCAGCTTTTTTACATCGCTGAACCGGTGGGTAGCTGGTTGAATGATCAAAACTTCCCGGCTATCACGCAATTGTTATTGAACTGTATACAGGATATCAGGGTAACGGAATTTCGTTTGAAAAGATATTTTAAGCGCCCACGTCCGTATCACCTGGAGCCGGCTTTGCATCCACTGGCGCGCATCAATTCTCCTTCTTTTCCCAGCGGGCATACCTTATGGGCGTTTACAGAAGCGCTGGTTTTTAGCGAGATTATCCCGGAGAAAAGAGAGCAATTTATTGCCAGGGCAGAGGAAGTACGCTGGTCCAGGGAGCTGATGGGTATACACTACCCGAGTGACAATGAAGCGTCCAGGATCATTGCAGCGCAGCTGCTTGCTTACTGGCATCATTCTCCGGAGTTTGTAGCAGACCTGGAGAAGGCGAAAATTGAATGGGCCCTTAAAAGGAACCAGTTTGCCGTTCATAAATAAGCATGGAAACAGGTGCAGGATTCTTTCTATATTAGAATAGCAATAAAGCGGACTTGCAATTTAAAGCCTCCATATTACTCTTTTGCCTGTTTATTTACTTAGCAGAGCTGGCAGCCTTGCCGGCTTACTGCATGTCTGCCAGGGAAGAAGCAGTTCCTTGTTCGGAAGAAACAGCATGCTGTGCTAAGTCCTGCGAAAAATCGCAACAGGATAAGAAGGATAACACGGACAAAAGTCAAAAGGATTGTTATTTGAACTGTCCGCTTTGCTATGTGATGACGCTGACCAGCGTTACACGCCTGAATAAGACCAGCGGCATCATCGAACAGGAATACTCCCTGTTTGCCTCCAACTACATTTTCATTTTCTGCTCAAGCGCCTGGAAGCCTCCAGATATGTGCTGATACATATCATACCAGCAATTGAAACAGATCAATTTTACTTTCATTTAAACAAAATATATGAAAAAGGCATTTCTATTGGCCTCAGCACTGGTGTTGCTGAGCGGATCTATAGCTTTCGCAAACGACGGGAATAAGGACAAGAACAAAGGCAGGAAACCAGGTACAGAGCAGACCTGCAGCAAGCCTTGTCCAAAACCTTGTACGCCGGCCAGCTGCGATAAAAGCAAATGCTGTAAAGGCTAGACCTTGATATTTTAATGTAAAAGGGAAGCCCCCGGCATAAACGCCGGGGGCTTCTTTTTAACTGGCAGACTGTTTAATGGCAGCACTGGCCCTCACAGCATTTCTCTTCCTTTTCACAACAGGGCTTTTCCGTGTCAGCTGCTTTTTTATCTTTTGTTTGTTTTTTGATCGCTGCATCGATCACCCCACTGAAATCTAAATCATGGAGTCCTATGGAAATCAAACTTTTCATAACAGTTCTTTTTGTTTTTGTAATATACTATCACCTATAAGACGCGGGATCCTTAAAAAGGACGCAGCGCTGTTTAGTTGCCGCAGCAGGAAATGATATTTCCGTATTTGTCAAATTCGTAGCGGCAGCATTTTAATATTTCCTCTTTCAGTTTTTCCCGGGCTCTTTGCACGCGGGATTTTGCACCGGACAGAGAGATACCCATCTTATCGGCAAACTGCTTTTGCGTTAAGCCATCTAATTCCGTGAAAATAAGGGCCTGGCTGTAGATCTCAGGTAAGGTGGCTATCATAGACCGGAGGCATCCTGTCAGGCCATATTCCTGCGCAGGCTCTTCTGTTGCAGGCTCCTGTTCAGGGAGGGTATCTGTAGAAAGGGTACTTTTCCTCGCCGTACGCCGGTGATGGTCTGTGAGCGCATTATGGGCCATCTGGAAAATATAAGCCCGGATGTTCTGAGCTTTCGCAATTTTTCCCTGGTTGATATAGATCTTCAGATAAAGCTCCTGCAGGATATCCTGGCAGTAATTTTCATGGCCCATCTTCTGGCAGATAAACCTTTTAAGCTCGGTATTGAACTGATCCCATAAGGGAATAGCTGTTGATTGCATGGTAAGTGATTTATACCCCTTTACGAAGGCTTTCCGCATAAGCATCCGGCAGCGGGCTGTCTTCCACCGCTTTGGCGGCCTTTTCTACATCGTAGGCAAAGCGGATAAATTCAACCTGTATACTTTCTTTATCCTGGATGCTGCTGTTTTCATTGATGTGCAGCATTACGTATCCACCCCTGGGATCGCCGTCTTTGGGCTTGCCTACAGAGCCAATGTTGATGGCATGACGGTAGTGCTGGTTATCTGCAGGCTGAGCGGGCAGGATGCGGTGGTAGGGCTTGTGCGTATGACCGAAACACATGATGTCTGCGTCCGCATCCTCCATGATGCGCAGGAGGCTTTTTTCTTCGCGGTCTTCGAATAAGTATTCATTGATCTTACGCGGACTGCCATGTACCAGGAGCAGGTTGAGCTTGTCGTTGTTGAGCTGGAACTCCACTTTTATATGTGCCGGTAAAGTACGCAGGTATTTGCGTTCTTCGTCCTGTACTACCTGGTTGGTATAGGAGATGGAAACGGCGCCGTTGGCTTTTTCCGTATCTGTTTTATAAGCGCAGCCGCAATCATCAATCGCGCGGCCAATACCGAAATCATAATTCCCGGCGATAGTGGGAATACGGCGCTGGCGGATCTCCCGGATCACTTCGTTGGGCCAGATGTTATAGCCTACGAGATCGCCGAGGCAGTAAATGGCATCGGGCTGGCGACTGTCTACATCTTTAAAGAAAGCCTCCAGGGCAGGTAAGTTGGCATGAATGTCACTGAATAAAGCAATTTTCATATGTCCGGTTGTTATGCTCGCTGTAATTTGTTGCTTGTATAGTATTTCTTTCTCAGCCAGAAGGCTACATTAACGAGGGCGATCAGGGCGGGCACTTCTACCAGCGGACCTATCACACCTACAAATGCCTGGCCGGAATTGATGCCGAAGACGCCGATAGCAACAGCAATGGCCAGCTCAAAATTGTTGCCGGCTGCAGTGAAGGCGATAGCGGCATTTTTTGAGTAATCTGCGCCCATTGCTTTGCCCAGCAGAAAGCTTACCATGAACATAATGGCGAAGTAGACTACCAGCGGGATAGCAATCCTGATCACGTCCATGGGGATCTGTACAATCAATTCTCCCTTCAGGCTAAACATGACTATGATTGTAAACAGCAGGGCGATCAGGGTGATGGGAGAAATGAAGGGTATGTATTTTTCGCGGAACCATTCTTCACCTTTTAAGGCAATCAGTCCGTAGCGGCTGATAATACCAGCCAGGAAGGGAATGCCCAGGTAGATGGCTACGCTGGCGGCAATTTCGCCGATCGTTACGTGCACCGCAATGCCTTTCATACCGAAAAGAGCAGGCAGCCAGGTGATGAAGATGTAAGCATACACGCTGTACAGCAGCACCTGGAAAATGCTGTTCAATGCTACCAGTCCGGCAGCGTATTCCCTGTTGCCGTCTGCGAGTTCGTTCCACACAATGACCATGGCGATACAGCGGGCCAGGCCAATGAGAATGAGGCCGGTCATATATTCAGGATAACCATGCAGGCATAATACAGCTAATCCAAACATCAGGATAGGGCCTATTACCCAATTGAGCAGCAGGGATACAGAGAGGATCCTGGTGTTTTTGAACACTTCTCCCATATTTTCATATCGCACTTTTGCCAACGGAGGATACATCATCAGTATCAGCCCTACCGCTAATGGGATGTTGGTAGTTCCGGAAGAGAAGGAATTGATATAAGCAGCAGTGGATGGAATAAAATAGCCCAGGCCTACACCCAGCGCCATGGCCAGGAAGATCCAAAGCGTAAGGTACCTGTCCAGGAAGCTGAGTTTTTTACGTTGTGCCGGGTGACAGTTGTTTGCGCTCATGTTTAAGTTTAGTTATTCATTCAGCTTTGTTAAGCAGGGTATCCCTATGCACAGCAGCCAGGTTCACAGCAAGCGGTGGCTGCAGGTTTCTGCGCAAATACCGTGATGCTGTAAATGCCGGTGTTGCTGTTCCTGAATGCAGTAATTTCTTCGGGTGTGAGATAGCCGGATAAGATATCATCCGGCACAATGATGGCTTTTTCTTTCTGGATGGTAATATTACTAAAGCCGTTCTTTTCTATCAGCTGCAGGTATTCCTGCTTTTGTATGGCGCCGGAAACACAGCCTGCATACATTTCTGCAGCTTCCTGTATTTTGACTGGTAATGATCCGGAGAGTACAATGTCTGAAATGCTGAAATGACCGCCCGGTTTCAATACCCTGAATATTTCCTTAAATACACCGTCTTTATTGGGCACGAGGTTCAGGACGCAGTTACTAACGATGACATCGGCAATATTTGCGGTGACGGGCATATGTTCTATATCACCCTGGCGGAACTCCACGTTATTGAAGTTGAGCTTTTCGGCATTGGCGCGGGCCCTTTCGATCATCGCAGGCGTAAAATCAATGCCTATCACTTTCCCTGTTTCACCTGTTTCTTTACGGGCGATAAAGCAGTCGTTCCCGGCGCCTGATCCCAGGTCTATCACCGTGTCGCCGGCTTTGATCTTTGCAAATTGTGTAGGTAAGCCGCAACCGAGCCCGAGATCTGCATCCGGGTTGTAGCCTTCAACAGCGGAGTAGTCGTCTGTCATAATATTATAGACCTCTGATGAGCAGCAGCCGGATCCGCAGCAGGAGGCCTGATTGTCTTCCTTATCCTGTAAAGCAATCTCACTGTATTTCTGCTTTACCATTTCTTTAATTTGGTTATCTGTAGACATAAGAAAAGGTTGAGTGGTTAATTGTAATATTGCGATATAGCAAGGCAAAAAAATTTTTAGCAGCAGCTACTGTTCTTAAAATCCACATCTTTCAGAAAACCTGCAAACACCTGTTGATATCGTTTCCATGCTTTTGGGTCGATGCAGTAGCAAACGCTGGGACCTTCGATGGTCCCCTGTATAATACCGACTGCTTTCAGTTCTTTCAGGTGTTGGGAGATGGTGGCCTGGGCAAGGCCCAGCTGTTCTACCAGGTCCCCACAGATGCAGGCGTTCTGTTTTATCAAATATTGCAGTATGGCGATCCGTGCAGGATGGGCCAGCGCTTTAGCCATAGCAGCAATTTCATTCTGTTGTTTGGTAAACAATGCTGTCTTTGTAAGTCCCATGCGGTAAATTGTTACATTGCAATATTACGATAAAGGATATAACTGACAAATTTTTTTTATAACCCGGCACTGAACAAGAGGTTTTTGGCGGATAACCGCTATTAATCTGCCGAAAATGAGCGTGTCGTATGGGAGTACTGCCAAAGCATGATCAGGCAATATTTATGAGCCCTGGTTTTGTTTCTTTTTCTTAACTTTCCCGGGTGTTTGAATAAGTTGGCTTTCTATTAAGCCAATTTTTTTAACTACCGTTATATCTTTAAGAAAACAGCGATGATGAAAGGAATATTTGCCATCCTCTTACTCGGACTGCTGTCCTGCCAGTCGCCCACCAGGCAGCAACTGACCGTGGCGGTTGCCGCGAACATGCAATACACCATAAAGGAGCTGATCGCCGAATTCAACAAAACGGACAAAACGAAGATTGAGGTGATAACTGGTGCTTCCGGTAATCTTACGCAGCAGATTATGGGCGGTGCACCTTTTGATATTTTCATATCTGCAGATAGGAAGTATCCACAAGAGCTGGCTGACAAAGGCTTTACCGCCGAAGCTCCTAAAGTGTACGCACAGGGGCAATTGGTGCTGTGGAGTGCCCGGCCAGGTATTGGGCCCAAAAGCGATCTGCAATTATTGCTGAGCGACAGCATCAAACGCATCGCCATCGCCATCCCGGAGACTGCCCCTTATGGTCATGCAGCAGTATCCCTGCTGGAGAAATATGGTTTGTATGATAAGGTCCAGTCAAAACTGGTGAGGGGGGAAAGCATTACCCAGACCAGTCAGTTCATCGCCATGCAAAACGCAGATATCGGTTTTACTGCGAAAGCCATTGTGGTCTCCGGTGAAATGGAAGGAAAGGGCAAATGGGTGGAGCTGAACGGCGACGATTATCCCGCCATTGAACAATCCGCGGTGTTGTTGAAACATGCGCAGCAAGGCAGTGAGACGGAAGCACGGAAGTTTTACAATTTCCTGTACTCGGCGGAAGCAAAAGCTATTTATCAAAAATCTGGATACCTGGTAAAATGATAGAATTGGCGCCTTTGTGGCTTACCTTAAAACTGGCCCTGAGCACAACGCTGATACTGTTCGTGGTGGCTATTCCACTGGCCACCTGGTTTTCAGGAAAGAAGACTGCTTTGAAGGTCATCATTGAGAGCATTGTCACCCTGCCCCTGGTGCTGCCGCCAACGGTGATCGGCTTTTACCTGTTGGTTGCCTTCAGTCCGGGTAATGCATTCGGCAAATGGCTGGAGCAATGGGCGGATATCCGGCTGGTGTTTTCATTTGGCGGGCTATTGATCGCATCGGTGGTGTACAGTCTGCCTTTTATGGTACATCCTATCAGATCGGGCCTGTCTTCCCTGCCGCCCAGCTTAAAGGAAGCTTCCTACTCACTGGGAAAAACAAAATGGCAGACCCTCCTGAAGGTATTGCTGCCTAACATAAAACCTTCGTTGCTGACAGGCCTGGTACTCACTTTTGCGCATACGGTGGGCGAGTTCGGCGTGGTATTGATGATCGGCGGTAATATGCCGGGCAAAACGCGGACCGCTTCCATTGCTATCTATGACGAAGTGCAGGCATTTCATTACCGCGAGGCGAATGTGTACGCGCTTATTCTGCTGGTTCTGTCATTCATCATATTGCTGATAATGTATTCATTTAACGGTAAGATGAAGCAGGTGAAATTCTATTGATGTATGATCGATTTTTCTTTACAGAAGACTTTAAGCAGCGCAGAAGGCCGGTTGGAGCTGGATGTGAAGGCCCGGCTGGAAAAGGGGCAGTTCATTAGCCTGTACGGCGTGTCTGGTTCAGGGAAAACTTCCCTGTTGCGGATGCTGGCGGGTTTGATGAAGCCGGACAATGGCGCCATCATAGTAAATGGTACGGTATGGTTTGATGCTGCAAAGAAGATCAACATAGACCCACAGCACCGGCAGATCGGGTTTGTTTTCCAGGATTATGCCCTGTTCCCCAATATGAGCGTACGGGAGAATATTGCCTTTGGATTGAACAGGAATGATCCCCGGCATATAGTATATGAACTGCTGGAGCTCACGGGGTTGACCAAGCTGGCAGGAGGGAAGGTGCAGTCGCTTTCCGGTGGTCAGCAGCAGCGTGTGGCGCTGGCAAGGGCGATTGCAAGAAGGCCATCGATCTTGCTGCTGGACGAGCCTTTGTCGGCCGTTGACAATGCCATGCGTATGCAACTGCAAGGTACTTTAGCGGAGATCCACCGGCGCTTCGCACTGACCACCATACTGGTGAGCCATAATGAAGATGAGATCATCCGCTTGTCGGATACCGTGTTCCAGCTCGAGCAGGGGCGGTTTCAACAACGGGCGGCGCCAACGGAGTTTTTCCTGAAAAGACAAGACGCTTCCGTATTAACAGGAAACGTCGTGTCTGTTGAAGCAAACAGGAGTGTGGTGATATTACTGGATAACCGGATGTTAAGGGTGGATCCTGCCGGACAGGCTTTTAATATTGATGATAAGGTGGTACTGGATTGTAATAATGGTGCACCATCGATACGTAAGTTGTAAGGGTAGTACATCTTGTCGACAATTGCCGACAGTTTTTTTGCTAAAGGTCATCGTTTTTTGTTTGCTGTAGATTGAATACGATGCAGGAAATTTCAGCAGCATATAACGATTTCCACCAGGATAAGTATGGAAAGATTGTATATAAATAAGGTTATTCGGTACGCAGGGATTTGACCGGGTTAGCCATTGCTGCTTTCATTGCCAGGAAACCCACTGTAAGCAGCGCTATTCCAATGGCCGTTGCTCCTGCTCCAATAAACATCCAGCCGCTGAGCGCTGTCCGGTATGCAAATCCCTGCAGCCAGCCTTGCATGAAATACCAGGCCAGCGGGCTGGCAAGCACCAGGGCGATGACGATCAGCAGCACGATCTCCTTACAAAGCATAGCCATGATACCCGGTACAGTGGCCCCTAATACTTTCCGGATGCCGATCTCTCTGGCCCTTTTTTCTGTAGAAAAAATAGCCAGGCCAAGCAGGCCCAGGCAAGAGATAAAAACGGTGATCCCCATCGCCATATTGGTCAGGCGTTCGGTCCGAAGATCGTCTGCATACATATTGGCGATGCTCTCGTCCAGGAAAGAATAGCCAAACGGCTTTCCGGGGAAGATGGCTTTCCAGTGCTCCTCTATGCTGCCAATGAGGTTTTTCAGATCGCCTGCGGCCATGCCCTTTGCAGCTATTTTAACCGCAATGGTAGTCTCCCTCGCGGGATCGTGTTTGATGATGACCGGCCAGGTGGCCTGATGAAAAGAGCGCTCATAAAAATCGTCCACTACTCCGGCTACGGGATAGGCGTCACCGGGGCCAACGATCACTTCCCGGCCAATGATCTTGCTCACATCGGCAAAACCCAGTGCATGGGCACAAGCCTTGCTGATCAGCAGTTCCCTGTTGTTGTCACCCGGGAGCATATTTCGTCCCGCAAGCAGTTTCATCCCGTAAAAAGGGAGGTAGTCTGCGTCGCCATAATGAAGGGAGATGTCTATCGGCTGCTCATTGCCGTCCTTCAGCGCGCCACCGCCAAATCCAGAATGCATCTGGTCCATCGGCGGCTTTGCCTCTCTGATCACCTGCTCTACGCCGGCCAGTTGCCGGATCTTATCCATCAGTATAACTGTCTTACCCATCTCTTCGGAAGTCCGTTGCCGGGTCCTGGTCTTGTCCGACCCAAAAGATGAGTGAGACAGTGTGTTGTCACGCGGGCCACCGAGCGTGATGATGGCATCTGTCTTGAAACCCAGGTTAGCATGCAGCACATATCGCAACTGTGAACCAATGACAAAAGACGCGATAATAAACAACAGCGATATGGTAAATTGAAAAACGATCAGCCCTCTGCGGAGCGTGGCATTTCCACCGCCTGGCACCGCAGTGATCCCTTTCATAGTTACTGTGGGCTGGTAGTTGCCCAGCACCTTCGCCGGGTAAAACCCCGCAAGGAGGGTGGTTGCCGCAATTACCAGCAACAGGAATAAAAGCGTGGCGCCAGTGAACCGGAAATGAACTTCCCCTGGTATCAAATCGCCGAACACACTGAAGACGGGCCTTACCATCAGCGCCGCAATGGCCAGTGCCACTACTGTCAACAACAGGGTTTCGGTAAAAAATTGCATAGCGATGCCGGACCTGCTACCGCCCAGCGCCTTCCGGACGCCGATCTCTCTCGCTCTTTGCATAGATTGCGCGGTCGACAAGTTGACAAAATTGACAATGGCAAGCAGCAGGATAAAGCCAGCCACGGCCATGAGCGTGTACAAGACCGGCAGACTGGCCTTTCTGCCTATACCGCCATATTCCTGGTGAAAATGGCTGCCCGACAGCGGTTGTAAACGGGCGTTGAACGCTGTTTTCGGGCCCAAGTGCTGTTTGGCAAAGGTGGTAAATTGCGCGTTGATCTGTGAAGGACTGACGTGCTTTGCCAGCTTGACCACAACGTGGCTGGAACGATCCAATTTGTCCCAGCTGTCCAGCGTTATCTCATGCTGAAGAAAGCTGGCGGGGATGGTTGCATAAGAGATCCATTGGCTGAAATTAAAATCACTGTTGCCGGTCCAATCGGCGACGATACCTGTTACGGTGACGGCCAGCGAATCCTGGTAATAGATGGTCCGGCCGATGATCTCGTCAGGGCCGAGATCGCCGAAGTACTGCCGGGCCTTTTTCGCGGTAAGCACAACCGAGTTGGGCATGGCCAGGGAAGTAGCGGCGTTCCCGCTTAACCAGCGGTAGCGAAAGATTTCCAAGTATTGTGGCTCCGCAATAGCGATGTTACCCGCGTCGTCGAAGCGCTTTTGTTTTCCATCAGGGCCATCTGGTATCGTAACGCCGGCTTTGTAGGTCTGAAAGGCTGCAACGGTTTGAAAGCCGGTCATTTCCCGGCGCATGGCGGCCGGCATTGGGCCGGGAACACAATTCCAATGGCCTCCATACTGCACGGCGTCTACACAAAAGATGCGGTCAGGGTCCGGATGAAAGTTATCAAAACTGAATTCGTAGCGGGTAATCAGGTAGATAGCCAAACAGGCACAAATACCCAACGCTAAGCCTAGTATGTTGACGAGGCCATAGATTTTATTGCGGGCGAGGCTACGCCAGGCCACGATCCAATAATTTTTAAGCATAAGTAATCAATCTTTTTTTACGCCGCCCTGGTTGTCGTTATGAATTGCTTTTTTGAATAAGGCTGTCGTTGATTATGCGCATTTCGCCTTCGTCACGTGCGCCCGGGATATATTTTACTTTAAGTATGCGCTTTTTCAGCCTGCCATTTTTGTCTTTGTACGGCACTGATATAGTGGCCGTTGAATCTGCATCGTTTCTTTCAATTTCAGCGTTGTCAGGCTGTATGGAATAGAGGGGCTGCAGCTTTGGGCTACCCTTTTGTGCATTACTAACGCTTACTGAAAACAGCACCGCTATAATAGCAACAAGTGGCAGGGCCAATACCTTTCTTGCATAGGAGTAGGGAGTTTTTGCTGATGTAGTAAGCATCATTAACCTTCTTTTCACAGGGGAGTGAGAAAACTGATGTCCGGGGTTTAAGTAGCGCCCTCCGTTGTAGGATTGCAGCAGCATCCTGGCGAAAGTTTCCGTATCACCATCTTCAATACTGGCTGCATCGGCAATAAACTCGTGTATCATGTCCAGCTCTTTTTGTATCAGCCAGTAAAAAGGGTTCATCCAAAAAATGCATGTAAGGGCCTGGGCGAACAGCTTGTCATACGTGTGGCGCTGCTGTATGTGGGTAAGCTCGTGCCTGAATATTTTTTCGCCTTCAGGTTGTTGCAGCGAAATGCCTTTTTTCCAGAACAGGTTATCCAGAAACGAAAACGGCGCCTGTTTTACCGTTACTTCAATAAGGGTGATGCCCTGTACACTAATACGGCCATGCCTGTTTTTTAAGCGGTAGATCCAGGCAATTTTCAAGACCAGTATCATGCAAAGCGCAAAGCTTATAATTAAAGCGACGGCATAGGCAAGCCATACCGGCGGAAAATGCACAGGAACGTGCGCTTTATTTGGTGCGCCGATTAAAATAAATACCTGTCCTGCCGCGGTTTCTGGTGTCGCCTGCACCCCAAGCCATGTAAACTTAAGAAGCGGCAAAACAAGGCTGAGCGCTATCGCTGTCAACAGATAAAATCTATTGTAGCAATTGAATTTCTTATTGCGAAGCGCAAGGCAATAGTACCCAAACAACAGGCCGCTGGCCAATATGTTTTTTGCCACATAGGCAGTGATGGCATCCATACTATTTCTTTTTGTTTTGTTTTAACTGCTGCAGCAAAAGTTCAAGTTCTTTTACGCTCAGCTTGTCTTTATCTACTAAAAAAGAAACGACTTTGCTGAAAGAGCCCTCAAAATATCCCTTGGCCACGCTGGTTAGCGTGTCTTTTGAATATTCCTCTTTTGATACCGAGGGGTGGTAACGGTGTATGCGGCCAAGGTTTTCAATCTCTACAAAGCCTTTGTCAACCAGGGTTTTTAAAATGGTGGCTACCGTGTTTTTATGGGGCTGGGGCTTGGGCATGCCGTCCACTATTTCCATTAACAAGCCGCTGCCAAGCTTCCATACTACTTTCATTACCTGTTCTTCCGCCTTGGTGAGTGTCTTCATTTAAAACTATGTTTATAGTTCAAAATAAAACTATATTTATAGTTTGGCAAAATATTTTTTCAAAACATTTATGAAAGGGCTATAAAGGCTTGTAAGGGAAAAAGGCTATTTTGCTGCTATATAGCTTTATCATGAAATGGATCACCCGCGAGCACCCAAAGATAGACCGTATTGCCTGTCCCTGGCTGATACGCCGGTTTATAGACCGGGATGCGGAAATTATCTATGTGCCTTTCAGCGAAGTACTGAGCCAGGCAAGCGTGCTGGATGCCATTCCTTTTGATGTTCCTGATGTAGAGCATACGCATTATGGAGAAGAATGTACGTTTGACTACCTGGTAAAGAAATACAAGATCAGTGACCCTGCTGTACTGGCCATGGCGCCTATTGTCCGCGGAGCGGATACTGACCGGCATGATATGGCTCCGCAGGCGTCCGGTTTATGGGCTATCTCTGCAGGGCTGGCCTATAATCACAAAGATGATTACGAGCTCCTGGAAAAGGGCATGCTGATCTATGATGCCTTATATAGCTGGGCCGGACATCTGCAGAAAGAGAAGCATACCCAGCAGCCCAATGAGCATCTTTTACTGGAAATGTTTAACCGCTTCTTTAAGTCTAAGCAGCGTGCGGGGTACCGCATACCTGCCTGGGCACAGGAGCTGAAGGAAATGATACAAGACCATATCGATACCAATCTCAGCCTGAAAGAATTATCCAAAGACCTCGATATTAATCCTTCTTACCTTTCCCGCGAATTTTCAAAACACTTCGACAATCTTTCTTTTGGGGAATATATCCGGAAACAACGTATTGACAGGGCCATCCAGCTAATGGAAGATCCGTCTTATTCACTTACAGAGATCAGTTACCTGACCGGATTTTCCGATCAAAGTCATTTTACCAGGATCTTCAGAAAGCACACCGGTCAGAATCCATCGGAATACCGGAAAAATTTGGAGAAAAAGTAAGTTCTGTACAAAAAGGGTAATTCCTGTTCTATTCCAGGGGCGCATTAATGGTTAGCATTGTACCGGAATAACAAGCTTTGTTATGAAATGGATTACCAGGGAACGTCCTAAAATAGACCGCATCGCCTGTCCGTGGCTGATAAAGCGGTTTGTGGACCCGGAAGCCGTATTCCTCTATGTGCCAAAGGATCAGGTGTTTGAACGGGCGCAGGAGCAGGGAGCCATTCCTTATGACATTCCCGGGGCGGAATACTCCCATTACGGCGATCAGTGCACCTTTGATTATGTGATCCGCAAACATGCGCTGACAGACCCGGCACTGCAGCTGATCGCTGTTATCGTTCGGGGCGCGGATACGGATCGTTTCGATCTGGCGCCGCAGGCGGCAGGTTTGTGGGCTATTTCTGCCGGGCTTTCCCAAAACTATACCGATGACCTCGAACAACTGGAGACCGGTATGAAGATCTATGATGCGCTGTATAGCTGGGCAAGATTTGCACAGCAAGAACGCCATCACTGGGACCCGGATCTGCTGACAGGTAAAAAGCCATGAATAAATTAAACACTATATAATACCATGCCGGAACATATTACCACTCCTTACAGTCTGAAGAACCTGGTACTATACTTCCTGAAATTGGGGACCATCGGCTTTGGCGGACCGGTAGCCCTGGTTGGCTATATGCACCGCGACCTGGTTGAAAAAAGAAAATGGATCACAGAAGATGATTACCGCGAAGGACTTGCTTTATCACAACTGGCTCCAGGTCCCCTGGCGGCGCAGCTGGGGATCTATATCGGTTTTGTGCATTACCGCTTGCTAGGCGCTACACTGGCCGGCCTGGCCTTTGTGCTGCCTTCGTTCCTGATGGTATTGGCGCTGGGCGCTATTTACGTACATTACCATGGTATCAGCTGGATGCAGGCAGTGTTTTATGGAGTAGGAGCAGCGGTGATCGGCATTATTGCAGTCAGCGCATATAAGCTCACAAAAAAATCTAACGGCAAAGATTATTATCTGTGGTTTATCTATCTCATCGCTGCTGTAACTACTGTTATTACAGAGGATGAGAACATCTCGCTGTTCATCGGCGGAGGAATATTCTACTGGTTAGTGAAAACTTCGTTTAGTTTGAAACGTCAGGCCGGCAATACGGTGCAGTTTGTCTTTCCGGCATTCCTGCAGATCAATGCCGGGTTGGCTGGTGGCGGCGGAAAGCTGACGGAGATCTTCTTTTTCTTCACAAAGGCCGGCACTTTTGTTTTCGGGAGCGGACTGGCCATTGTTCCGTTCCTTTATGGCGGCGTCGTAAAGGAGTTCGGATGGCTGAATGAGCAGGAATTTATGGACGCGGTTGCAGTAGCCATGATCACGCCTGGCCCGGTGGTGCAGTATTTTTCATATTTTGTGTTTTAAGTAAAACGGACCACATCATGCTTCTCCCGGCTGAAAAGAATATACAGATCAACGACAAGATCAGCGCAGACAAACATATAAAAGTCGAACCTTTCCGTAAAGATAAGCGGGTTACGCAGCCGCATAAGCATAAGCAGTATTTCGAGATCATCTTCCTGTCAAAAGGCAGTGGTGCGCACTGGATAGACGGCATTTGCTATGAAGTAAAACCACCGGTACTGTTCTTTCTTAATCGTGACCAGGTACACAATTGGGACCTGCAGGAAGAACCGGAAGGATATGTGCTTATTTTGAAGAACAGTTTCCTGCAGCAAAGCAGGGATGAATCTTTAAAGCAGTTGCTGCACCTGGTCTGGCATGCCAACAGCCTGTATCTTGATGACGCAGAAGAGATCATTACTTTATTCCGCTTGCTTATCTCGCATGCATCTATGAATACCATTTATGAGCATCATTGCATAGACGGGCTGCTGAAAACGCTCATAGCAGGTATATTAGAGAAAGGCAGGCATAATTTCCTGCATACGGGCCAGCAAACACAATTATATGCGCGTTATATCGATCTGTTGCTGACCGGGCCGCAGGTACAGCGAAAGGTGAGTATAATTGCCCAGGAGCTGAATGTAACTCCTCAAAACCTGAATGCCGCCTGCCGTAAGGCGGTGAACCTGAGCGCCAGTGAAATACTGGATGATTTTATAATGAATGAAGCAAGGCGGCTGCTATTGTATACAGATAATCATGTTAACGAGATTGCCTACCGCTTAAGCTTTAAAGACCCCTCTTATTTCGTCAAGTTTTTCAAAAAATACCAGCAGCAGACACCGGAGGACTTCAGGAGGAACAGTTTTCAAAATTACCATTAATCACATCTTTTTCGCCATACTTTCCCAGCTTTACCGCTTTACTTTGTTTCCCATACAGCCGGAATTATGAACAGGGTAGTCAATTTAATCTTATGTAATGGTATTGCGCTGATCTTCCAGGCTGCCAGTGCACAGCAAAGAGCTGTTTCCATAAAAGAAGCCCTGTTGCTTGTACAGTCCCAACAACCACAGGTTGCTGCATACAAAGAACGGGCAGATGCGGCCCGCTATGATATCAATCTTGCCAGGAATACACTGATGCCTCAGCTGGATGCAGGTTACCAGGCCGGCTACGCTACCTATAATAATATTACGGGTATGAGCTATCCCGGGTTGATCATGCCTATCAGCGGTCCGCCGTCACTATCCAATACCTACGACCCCGTACCTGGTACGGCAGTGGCCGCCCTGCTGAAATGGAACCCGCTTACATTTGGCCAGCGACAGGCCGCAATAGATAAAGCTGCTGCCCAGTATAAGCTTGCTGCAAGCCAGTATGACGATGCATTATTCCGGGAACAATATGCCGCCATCAACGTATACCTGGAAGCGGTGTACCTTCAAAAGTTGCTGGCTGTTATACAGGCTAATATGGAGCGCACGAACGCAGGGCTGCGGCAATCCCTCGTACTGGCCGGGGAAGGTTTACGGCCCGGTATTGATACGGCCCAGTTTCAGTCTGCACTAGCGCAGGCAGAAATGGACCGGCTAAACACGCAACGGCAATATCAGTCGCAGCTGTCAGAATTGACCAGGCTGACCGCTTTAGCGGAAATGCCGGATCATATAACGCTTAGCGATACGATGCTGACCGCACAAATTCCTGTACAGGCCAAAGCTGGCGGAACATATACAGACAACCCGCTGTACCGGTATTACCAGGCAAAAAAGGAGCTCAGCGAATCTGCATTAAAAGAAGTGGAACGGGCCTGGCGCCCCCGGCTGGATATCTGGGCGAATGCCTATAGCCGTGGTTCAGGTATCAATGCCGATGGTACAGTGCATAAAGCGGATGGCTGGTCTTTAACGCGTACTAATTATGGCGCCGGATTGCAATTAAGCTTTCCTGTATTACAGTTCTCTCGAGTGAGTATACGGAAGAAACAATACCGCTCATTATTAAAAGCAGATGATGCTCAGCTTTCGCAGGTGACTTTAAACCTGCAGAAACAATCGGAAACTGCACAATATAATTACCGGCAAAACCTGCTGGTGGCGCAGCAAGCCCCGGTCCAGACCAAGGCTACCCGTTATGCCTATGAGGGTTTACTGCTCAGCTATCAAAGCGGATTAACGGATTATACCCGGCTTACACAGGGGCAATATGACCTGTTGAAAGCAGAAATAGCGGAAGCGGGCGCTTATCTGCAGGTATGGCGCTCCATGCTGGAAATAGCGGTCGTTAACGGCAACCTGCAAATCTTTACCGATCAATTGAAATAAGCGGAGGACCATTATTATGAAGCTCATCATTTCGGCATTAAGGCATCCCATCACAATATTGGTAATGGTGATCGCCATTGTCTTTTTCTCATACCTGTCTATCCGCAATTCCAGGATCGATATATTCCCCCGCCTGGGTCTGCCCACGGTATATGTAGCGCAGCCCTACGGAGGCTTGTCTCCCGAGCAGATGGAGGGCTTTGTAACATCCTACTATGAATATCATTTCCTCTACATCACCGGTGTTAAATATGTAGAGTCTAAAAGCATCCAGGGCGCCGCTATTATCAAGATAGAATTTAATGAAGGCACGGATATGAGCCAGGCGATGGCGGAGGTGGTGGGATATGTGAACAGGTCCAGGGCATTTATGCCACCCGGTACAGTTCCTCCTTTTGTTACGCGTTTTGACGCGGGCAGTGTGCCGGTTGGTCAGCTGGTGTTCAGTTCAGATACCCGCTCGCTGGGAGAGATCTCTGACCTGGCCTTGTTTCGTGTACGTCCGATGTTCGCCACTTTACCGGGTGTTTCTGCGCCGCCGCCATTTGGAGGAAACCAAAAGACGGTGCTGGTAACAGTGGACCCTGAGAAGCTGCGGGCTTATCAATTGTCTCCTGACCAGGTAGTGCAATCACTGGTAAAATTCAATACTATTTCACCTGCAGGCAATGTTCGTATAGGCGATACAACATACATCACCCCGCAAAACAGCGTAATAGAAACCTTGCAGGACCTGCAGCACACGCCCCTGCAACTGGGGAATGGCCCGGCTGTATATGTAAGTGATGTTGCTACGGTGAGCATGGGCGCTGATGTTACTACCAGCTATGCGCTTATCAATGGCAAACGCTCTGTCTACATTCCGGTGACCAGGCGTGCCGATGCATCCACCTGGGATGTAGTACAGCGTGTAAAGGCGGCGCTGCCGGATATGCAGGCGGCCATCCCTGCAGATATTAAAGTAAGCTATGAATTTGATCAGTCAGGCTATGTGATCAATGCTATCAAAAGCCTTTTATTTGAAGGCGGATTGGGCGCAATACTGACAGGTTTGATGGTATGGTTGTTCCTGGGCGACCGCCGTAGTGCGCTGATCGTTATTTTGACTATTCCGCTGGCTTTACTTACAGCAGCTACTTTGCTATATCTCTGCGGTCAGACGGTGAACATTATGACTTTGGGCGGCCTGGCATTGTCAGTAGGGATCCTGGTAGACGAAGCTACCGTAACGATTGAAAATATACACCGGCACCAGGAAATGGATAAGTCCAGGGCGCGTGCTATTGCCGATGCATGTAAAGAAATAGCTGCGCCCAAATTGCTGATCCTCCTCAGCATACTGGCCGTATTTGTACCGGCCTTGTTTATGAACGGGGTGCCCAAAGCGATGTTCCTGCCACTGTCAATGGCCGTGGGATTTGCGATGATCGCATCCTTTCTTTTATCGCAGACATTTGTACCGGTGCTGGCCAACTGGTTGCTGAAACAGCGCTTAAATGAGAAGGAATTACCAAACCAGCAAGGATTTTTTTACCGGCTCAAAGACCGTTATATGAGCGCCGGCAGCCGGCTTCATAGCGGATATGCAGTATTCACCACCCTGTTCATCATCGTGGCGGCGGGGCTTAGTGTATTGTTCTTTTCTCTTACAGGCACCGCTTTGTTCCCCGAAACAGACAGCGGTCAAACACAGGTACGTTTACGGCTGCCCGTAGGCACCCGCTTTGAGCGTACAGAAGATGCCACACGAAAATTATTGTTGCTGGCAGACCGTATCGCCGGTAAAGGAAATGTGGAGATCACATCTGCTTTTGTAGGTACACAGCCTGCCAGTTATCCTGTAAACTACATTTATTTATGGACCGGCGGTCCGCATGAATCTGTTACCAGGATTAAACTAAAGCCAGGTGTTATTCCCATCGAAACCTTCCGTGAAAAATTGAGGGCCGCTGCAGCAAAAGAGATCGCAGGAGCAAAATTATCCTTTGAGCCGGGCGATATAGTAGAGCAGGTACTCAACCTGGGAAGCAGCAACCCGGTAGAAATAGCAGTGGTGAACAGGAACCTGGCGGAAGGGCAGCAAACTGCCCGCCAGCTGCAGCAAAAGCTATCCGCAATACCGGCGCTGAGAGATCTGCAGATGGCCACGCCGCTGGATTATCCGGCCATTAAGCTGGAGCTGGACCGTGTGAAAGCCGGGCAACTGGGCATTTCCGGCGAACAAGTGGCCAGGTCTGCGGTGGCTGCCACTTCTTCCAGTCGGTTTACTACACCCAGCTACTGGCTGGACAAAGCTACCGGTACCGCCTACCAGGTGCAGGTGCAGTATCCTGAATACCGTATGAACAGCACTTCCCAGCTGGAAATGATACCTGTATCTTCCGGGGCAGGTAATACACATTTCCTGAGCGAAGTGGCTAGCTGGAAACATACCAATATACCAGGGGAATATGACAGGCTAAACCAGCAACGCTATATTACCTTGACCGCCAATATTCACGATGGAGACAAAGGAACTGTTTTCAGGCAGGTGCAAAAAGTGATCGATGGTTTTGGCAAATTGCCGGGAGGGGCAAAGATCATTTTGCGGGGACAACCGGAACTGCTGCAACAGACTTTACAAAGCCTGCAATTCGGATTGCTGATAGCGGTGATAGTGATCTTTCTGACGATGACCGTCTATTTTCAGTCCTTCCGTGTAGCCCTGGCTATTTTATCTGTCATACCGGCGGTGACGGCCGGCGCTATGTTACTATTATTCATTACCGGTCATTCCATGAACATACAATCCTATATGGGCGCTATCATGGCAATAGGAGTGGCCATTGCCAATGCCGTGCTCTTTATCACGAATGCAGAGCAGGCCCGGAAAGAAGGAGTGAGCCAGCCCCACCTGCATGCGGCGGAAACACGTTTGCGCCCTATCCTGATGACCAGCGCCGCCATGATTGCCGGTATGATACCGATGGCATTGGGATTAACGGAAGGCGGTGATCAGACTGCGCCACTGGGCGTGGCGGTGATAGGAGGCCTTATCTTTTCCGCCATCAGCGTGCTGTTCTTCCTGCCGCATGTTTACCAGTGGATCATAGGCAGGGTGCAGTATAGCAACGTATCCTTAGATCCTGATGATGTTAACAGCAAGCACTATGATAAACAATAATATACAGCTGATTGCTTTTCTTTTGTTGCTGGCCGCCTGCAGCGGTACCGGCAGGCAGCCCGATGTGACTACTGATGCCAGTACAGCAGTACCGGATACAGTACCGGTTTTTGTGCTGGCGGCAGATACCCTGAAAAAGACAGTGGAACTACCCGGCGAATTAATCCCGTATGAGCAGGCCGATCTCTATGCAAAAGTTCAGGGCTTTGTACGATCTATGAAAGTTGACATAGGAGACCATGTGAAAAAAGGGCAAACACTTGCCATTATAGAAGCGCCTGAAGTGAATACACGTTTTTCAGAAGCAGAGGCGTCGTTACAGGCAGCTAAAGCCAAATGGGCCAGCAGCCGCGATCAATTTGAACGTCTATACCGTGCTTCTCAGGCGAAAACGCCGGGTATTGTAGCGCCGGTAGACCTGGAGCGCAGCCGTAACCAGATGCTGGCCGACAGTGCTTCTTACGAGGCATCCAGGAAACAGGCACAGGCATATAAGGAAGTATCCGGCTACCTGTATATCACTGCACCTTTTGATGGTGTGATAACTGCCCGTAAAGCTGATCCGGGCGCGCTGGTAGGTACGCAGGCCATGCTGCTGACCATCCAGCATAATCAAACGCTCCGTTTACGCGTAGCCGTTCCTGAAATATATGTAGCCGCCGCCAGCGTTACCCGCAATATTGATTTCCGGGTAGACGCCTATCCCAGCCAGCGTTTCCCCGCTGTGCTGACCCGCAAGACCGAAACGATCGATCCTGCTACCCGTACAGAGTTATGGGAATTTAGCGTGGATAACAGCGCCCGCCAGTTGAAAGCAGGCGCGTTTGCATATGTAAAGCTTAAGCTGGAACGCAGAGGATTGTCTTTCATCGTACCTCCTTCGGCAATTGCTACCACACAGGAAAGAAAGTTTGTGATCAGGGTGAATGGTGGAAAGGCAGAGTGGCTGGACGTGCGTCAGGGCATTACAAATGACAGTGGGATAGAGATCTTTGGCGATCTCAGGAATGGGGACACGGTGTTAGTAAAGGCGACAGATGAGCGGAAGCCGGGCAGCAGCGCTTATTGGAAGCTAAAGTAAATAAGCGCTGGTAAAACAAATCACCGCCAGCGGGGAAGAAATTCCACATGTTGCTTTGTGGAAGAAATCCCATTCTTCCTGCGGCGAATTTCCCCGAGCAACGAATCAACTGTCTGCTTATAGAGAACGAGCTTTTCCCGGCGACCGTTCACAAGAGCGCTGGTATACCGTTTAGTTTGCACTGCTAAGAGATCATATAGACTCTGCAAATCCAGGTTATCAAATCGTTTATTCATGTCATGTCTCACGCTAGTTGTTATAACATGTCAAATTTGATACCATTATATTCCGTCGCTATATGTGACTACACTTAGTAGTGTAGATGAATATCGGGTTGATACACTTCCAGGAGATAAGAGGGATTTGTAAGATCCCTGAATGCAAACTGGCGATATAAGCCGTGTGCATCACTTGTATTCAGCATCTTTCTTCTTAAACGTTTGGACCAGGGTTGTTCCAGTAAATGGGATACTATTTTTTTTGATATGCCTTGTCCCCGGTAGGCCGGCAATACAAAAACATCAGCGAGCCAACCGAAAGTACTGTAATCTGTGATCATTCTTGCGAATCCAACCTGTTCATCATTTATAAAGGCGCCGACACAAAATGAATGGCTCAGTGAATCATCTACGAGCGCATAAGGAATGCCCTTTGCCCAATAGGTCTCTTCGCTCAGAAAGCGATGAATCACTTTAATATCCATATTGTCTTTACCGGTTTTAATTACCACTGCTGACATAATTGTTGACTGTTTTTATGCAAAGGTAGATAGCAGTATGCTATGAGTACAGTCCCAGTTTTGTTTATTTTTATGGACACAGTTACCTTTATGGCATGAAGGAAGATTTTCTATATGTGGAGATATCGAACAATATCGCCGGCCTTATCAGGAATGGTGTTTTAAAGCCGGGCGACCGGCTGCCTTCTGTCAGGATGTTATGCCAGGAGCATGGTGTCAGCATGAATACAGCTAAAAGGATATTCATGGAGCTGGAAGCGCAATCATTGATCGAATCAAAACCACAGTCCGGCTATTTTGTCAGCCGCTTATCTTTCCAGCGGCTGCCGCTTCCGCAGGTAAGCAAGCCTTCTTCCGCTACCAGCAACAAAGAGCCGGAAGAATTGACCAGGAAGGTTTTTGCCAGTATGGGTAAAACCGATCTTACACTTTTTTCTGTTGGAGTACCTTCCGGTGCGCTGCTGCCGCTGGCAAAGCTGAACAAGGAAATAATGCATGCTACCCGCGAACTAAGCGATAGCGGTACCGCATATGAAGCGCTGCAGGGTAATGAAAAGTTGCGGAGATTAGTCGCTGCACGATCAATATACTGGGGCGGTCATCTTCACGAAAATGACCTGGTAACTACTGCGGGGGGCATGAATGCTTTGTCATTTTGCATGATGGCTTTGGGAAAACCCGGTGACACTGTCGCCATCGAGAGCCCCTGCTATCCAGGCAGCTTACGGCTGGCCAGAAGCCTTGGTTTAAAGGTGATTGAACTGCCAACACATCCAACAACAGGGATCGAGATCGACGCCTTAAAAAAGGTGATTCCAAAGATCAATCTGTGCCTGCTGGTTCCGAACTTCAATACACCGCTGGGCAGTTGTATGCCCGATGAACATAAAAAAGAAGTGGTGCAGCTGTTGGCGAAGCATCATATCCCGCTCATAGAGGATGATATCTATGGGGATCTTTATTTTGGCGCACAACGTCCTACATGCTGCAAGTCATTTGATAAAGAAGGCGCCGTGTTATGGTGTAGTTCCGTTTCCAAAACGCTGGCGCCAGGCTATCGCGTGGGTTGGGTAGCGCCGGGCAGGTACAAGGAACAGATCCTGAAACTAAAACTGGTGCATGCCATTTCATCATCTTCCATTACGCAGGAGGCTGTCGCTAATTTCCTGAAAAGCGGGCGCTACGACAACCACCTTCGTAAGCTGCGACAGGCTTTGCAGCAGAACTATCAACAATACATCCATGCGATAGCTGAGTATTTCCCGGAGGATACAAAGATAAGCAGGCCACAGGGTGGGCTGGCTTTATGGGTGGAATTCAGCAAATCGACCGATACTGCAGAACTGTTTGACCGCGCTATCAGGCAGAAAATAAGCATTGCACCCGGAAGGATGTTCACTTTGCAGGATCAGTTTAATAATTGTATGCGGCTTTCCATCGGATTACCTTTTTCGGACGAAGTGCAGCATAAATTAAAACAGCTGGGCAGATTGGTCAGGTCAATGCAGTAAGGTGTCCGATATTGAACATCGCCTGTATCAAATCAGGACACCCTTTCGTATATCCTGCCGGTAATCAATTGGAAATCAGTGATAAAACCATCTGGCATAATTTTGTATTCTCTTCCTTTGCTTGTTACCAGCAATTACCCGCTATGGTCAAAAACTACTTCAGAACCGCCTTCAGGGTATATACCCGCAATAAAGTATTTACGGCTATTAACGTGTTGGGATTATCAGTAGGCATCAGCGCCGCCCTGATCATTTTCCTGATCGTGCAATTTGAATATAGTTATGATAAGGCAGAGAAAGATGCTGACCGTATCTTTCGCGTAGTGATGGATATGAAGTTTAACGGGCTCGATGGACATTCGGCGGCAGTGCCCGCGCCATTGAGCACTGCAGCGCAGCATGAAGTAACGGGTATTGAATCGGTAGTTCCCGTAATGCAGTTCCAGGGTGATGGAACGGCTGCAGTGAGTGTTAAACGTAATGGAACATCACAGGCTACCGTTTTTAAAAAACAGGCTAAGATCGTATTTACCAATCCGCAATATTTTTCATTACTGCCTTTTCAATGGATCGCGGGTACACCGGCGTCTTCATTGAAAGATCCCTTCCAGGTGGTGCTCACGGAGAGCCGGGCAAAGCAATATTTCCCCTCAACAGGGATAGGGGAGGTGATCGGTAAGCAGATCCAGTATAATGATGATTTCTCTGTAACGGTGACGGGTATTGTAAAAGACCTGGACGCACGCACTTCATTCGGGGGACTGGAGTTCATTTCTTTTGCCACCATCGCACAAACGCATCTGCAGCAGGATTTCATGATGAATGTATGGAATGACTGGATGGCTTATTCCCAGGTATATATTAAACTGGCGAAGGGAAGTGTAGTAGCCAATACCGAAAAACAGCTGAATGTATTGCTGCAAAAGTATCATGACAAAGCCAATAAGGATGATGCGAACTATATGCATTTTCATCTTCAGCCTTTAAGCGATGTCCATTTTAACGGCGCGTACGCGGGGTTTGATCAACGTCTGGCTCATGCACCTACGTTGCGCGGTTTGCTGGTGATTGCCGCTTTTCTGCTGTTGCTGGCGGGTATTAACTTCATAAACCTCAGCACCGCCAATGCTTCACATCGCGCTAAAGAAATAGGGGTACGTAAAACAATGGGCAGCTCCAGGCAGCAGCTGATCTTTCAGTTCCTGGGTGAAACATTTTTACTGAGCTTCCTGGCATCCCTTATATCCTTATTTGCGGCGCCCTTGCTGCTGGGATTTTTTGCTGATTATACACCACCCGGGCTTGCGTTCCGGCCCTTTCATCAACCGTATATTTTCCTGTTTCTGCTGGGGCTTTCGCTGTTAGTGAGTTTCCTTTCCGGCCTGTATCCGGCCTTCATTTTATCAGCGTATAAACCGGTAAATGTACTGAAGGATCAACTGGGGATGGGTAACAGCACCAGGCATGCGTGGATAAGAAAGACATTGACCGTATCGCAGTTTGTGATCGCACAGTTCTTTGTTATTGCGACGGTGATCGTCAGTAAACAGATCAACTATGCATTGAACGCCGATACCGGCTTCCGGAAAGATGCCGTACTTAGTTTTAGTGTACCGCACCGGGATACGCTTTTCAGTCGCCGCACTGCCCTGCTGTATGAAATAAACGCCCTGCCCGGGGTACAGCTGGCAAGCAGGGGATTTTTAACGCCTGCCGCAGAAGGGGCCTCATTTGCCAATATCAGCTATGCAGGCGAAACTGACGATAATAAGGAAATGGTGCAGCTGCGCTGGGGAGATACCAATTATTTAAAATTATTCAATATAAAATTGCTGGCAGGCAGGAATATCGAAGAGAGCGATACCATTAAAGAATTCCTGGTAAATGAAACCTATGCCCGGCATATGGGCTTTGCATCTCCTGCAGATGCAGTGGGGAAGCAGCTGGAATTTAATAATATGAAAATGCCCATTGTGGGCGTTATGCGCGACTTTCATACGCAGTCACTGCACGGGAAAGTAGGGCCGGTGGTATTTGCAGGGTTTGCACAGCGGAGCTATGAATTTCACGTGTTGCTGCGGCCACAACGTCCTGGCAGCGCCTCCTGGTCAACAACCATTACCGCGATCCGGCAGGCTTATAACCGCCGTTATCCCAATGAGGATTTCACGTATAAATTTCTGGACGATACCGTCGCGCAGTTCTACCAGGCAGAACAACGTACCGCAGGGCTTTTACGCTGGGCTACTGCTTTGTCTGTGCTGATCAGCTGTCTTGGTTTGCTGGGCCTTGTAATGTACACCATTAACACCCGCACCAAGGAGATCGGTGTCAGAAAAATATTGGGCGCTACGGTCGTAAGCATTGTTTCCCTCTTATCCAGGGATTTTGTACGGCTGGTGCTGATCGCTTTCATCATCGCAGCGCCGCTGGCCTGGTGGGCCGCTGACAAATGGCTGCAGGATTTTGCCTACAGAACGGCCATGAGCTGGTGGGTATTTGCATTATGCGGCTTATCCATGCTGCTGATAGCCCTGGTCACTTTAGGTATACAAACCCTCCGGGCGGCCGTCGCTGATCCGGTAAAAAGTCTCAGAAGAGAATAACATACTATTCCAAAGCGCAGGTCGGTAAATTCCCGGACTTAAGCCGTAATTTTACATCGTTGATCCGGTTTAACGTTCTTTAAGCAGGACGATGGTGTATCCTTGCAGGATGATCCGACGCTCCGGACCATAAAATCGAATTGTATGAGAAGACTGACCTGCTTTTTACCGGGAATTTTCCTGGTGCTTTTTACGGCGACCGCTTACGCGCAAAAGGAAGAACAGCCTTTACCCGGCTGGGCAACAACCCCGGTAACGCCGGATGGGACCCTAAATGAGTGGCCCACTCCCCTGAGATATATAGATGACCAGAACCGCCTGACCTACGATATATTCAACGACGGCGAGAACCTGTACCTGGCCGTCAGCACTACCGATGAGGTCACCCAGGTGAACATCCTGCGCGGAGGTCTCACCTTTGCCGTAAATATCAAGGGCAAGCGGAAGGAAACCACTTCCCTGACCTATCCGCAGATCGCAGGGAGCGTGCTCTTTGCACAGCGCCGGAACAGCGCCCAGGCTAATGGTGGCAATAGCCGCTACGGACGGCCTTCGGCAGCTGACCGCCCCGTTCCTTCGGACCTCTACCGGGAATTGCGCCCCCATATGAACAACGCCGGTGTAAGGGAAATGATCGGCTTGTCTGACGGTACGATCGACGTGGCCCAACGTAAAACGGGTATTGCTGCGGAGATCACGCTCACGGAAGGAGACTCACTGAACCTGGAATTTGTGATCCCCCTGTCAAAACTGGGGATAACAGCGGGCTATACTAAAGACATAGCTTACGGTGTTGCTGTCAATGAGAGTAATATAGATGGTGGTGGCCGGAGTGGCGGAAGACGCGGGGGCGGATTCAGCGGGGTAGGATTTGGCCTTGGTGTTGGCGGCGGTAGCTATGGCTCTGGCATCGGCGGCGGTGTTGGAATAGACCTGGGGAGCATTGGTGGCGGCCGGCGTAATAGCGGCGGCGGAGGAGGAAGGAGCGGAGAGATGTTATGGGTGAAGCAGCCCTTGGCGAAAGGAGATAAATAAATCATCACACATATCAAGCTTTTTATGATCCGGAGTCAATACTCCGGATTTTTTATTGTAAATCAACCAGTTAACCCGTTCTGTCTTTTACTCCCCGCTACATTTTTCTCATTTTTTGCTACAAAACTTACAGCCCTAAACCTGTTTTAATCGGTACTTCATACCCGACAATACAAGTGCTGGCTCACACCACCTAAAGCCAAAATCTGATACGAATCCGCGAACACTGAGTGACATTCCACCACCATCCTCAGACTTCCATTCCGGCATCCACGTTTGCGAGCACCCCCTTAAAACCAATGAAAACATGAACAAAATGTCAAAGAATTCCACCCGCTTGCTGCTGATCAAGCTGCTCTTATTTTCCACCTTGCTGGCCAATGCCCAAAGCCGCACGGTCAGGGGGAAGGCCTCATCGGCCGACAAGGGAACGCCGCTCCCCAATGTAACGGTGCTCCTGAAAGGGTCCAATACCAGGACCACCACCGACGCCAATGGCGACTTTTCCATCCCGGTGCCGGGCAACAATGCCGTGTTGCTGTTCTATTTAGTGGATTATACTACGAAGGAAGTTCCTGTGGGCGACAAAAGCACCCTGGATATCCCCCTGGAATTAAAGAACGAAAACCTGGGCGAAGTAGTAGTGGTAGGTTATGGAACAGTGAAAAAGTCAGATGTTACCGGGGCGGTTGTATCCCTGAAATCAAAAGATCTTACCCCTGGCGCCAACATCAACGTGGAGCAGACCTTACAGGGACGAGCCTCCGGCGTACAGGTTTACCAGAAAAGCGGTGAGCCGGGAAGCGCCATGAGCGTAAAGATTCGCGGCGCCAGCTCTATTACCGCGGGTAATGATCCATTATACGTAATAGACGGAATGCCGGTGAATAACCTGTCGCCCGTGACAGGCAGCGGCGCTGGCTTCGTAGCTACGCCCAATCCCCGTAACCCGCTGAACAGCCTGAACCCCGCCGATATCGAATCTATTGAGATCTTAAAAGACGCTTCCGCTACGGCCATCTATGGTTCCCGCGGCTCCAACGGGGTGGTGATGATCACTACCAAGAAAGGGAAGAGCGGGAAATTAACCGTGAACTACAGCGCCTACTATGGTGTGCAAAAAGCTTCCAACTCGCTGGAAATGCTCACCGGCCAGCAATATAAAGAGGTATTGAATTCGATCATTGACGCCGGTGGCGGAGTAGCCTCAGAAAGAGTGACCAACGATCCCGTGAATGTGGACTGGCAGCGGGAGCTGTACCGCTCCGCATCCGTGCAAAGCCACGATCTTTCTTTCTCCGGAGGAAAAGACAATACCCGCTTCTACGCTTCCCTCGGCTATTTTAACCAGGAAGGCGTGCTGCAGAATTCTTCCGTAAAGCGCTACACTGCCCGCCTGAACCTGGAGAGCAGCGTTGCGCAGAAATATGCTTTCGGCATTAACTTCAACACCTCTTATATAAGAGACAACTTCAATTCCGTTGGTATCGGTGTAAACGAGAACGGCAGTGCTTTATATGCCGCTATCAATTATGATCCTTCCTATCCCGTGTACAACCCGGACGGCAGCTATAACCGCTCTCCCTATATGACCACCATCGACCACCCGCTGATCCTGGCAAACGGACAGTATGCTAACAGCGATGGTTTCCGGACTTTCGGCACCGTGTACGGCGAGTACTTTTTCATCCCGGGTCTTTCGCTTAAGCTCAAAGGCGCCGGTGATGTGAACATTACCCAGCGCAATACCTGGCTCGATCCTTCCACCATACTTGGATCTCCTACCGGTGGTATTGCATCTATCAACACCGGTAACGTGAACTACTATATGGGAGAGGCGACCGTCAACTATAAAAAAGATTTTGGAAAAGATCATGCCCTGAATGCAGTGGCAGGCGGCACCTACGAACATTTCGGCTCCAACTCTTTTGGAGGTAACGGTCGTGGCTATGCGCTGCCCGATCTTACCTACAATGCGATAGGCACCGGTAACAGCACCCTGAACCAGATTGGCAGCGGCCGCGCATCCACCAAGATCGTTTCCTTTCTGGGCCGAGTGAACTATACCTTTAAGGACCGCTACCTGCTTACCGCCAGTTTTAGGGCAGATGGTTCTTCCCGCTTTGGTTCCAATAACCGTTTCGGTTATTTCCCTTCTGCTGCATTGGCCTGGAAAATGCATGAGGAATCTTTCCTGAAGGGCCTAAGCTTTATCAATGAACTGAAGTTCAGGGTGAGCTATGGTGTGATCGGCAACCAGAACATCGCGAACTATCTTTATATCACTACCTTCTCCGGCGGCGGAGATGCCGTATTTGGCGGCAACCGTTATACTTCCCTCGCGCCCTCCCGCGTAGCCAATCCGGATCTGAAATGGGAAGCAGCGAAGCAGGCGGATATCGGTATCGACTTTGCATTGTTCGATAATCGCCTTAGCGGCTCCATTGAATATTACGACCGCCGTACATCCGATCTCTTACTGGATCTGCCGCAGCCTTTAAGCACTGGCTTCGGTGTGAAAACGCAGAACATCGGCCGCATGAAGAATACCGGTATCGATTTGCACCTGGCCGGCGATGTATTCCGCAACAGCCATGGATTTAACTGGAACATCGGCGCCGTGCTTTCTACCGTGAAGAATGAAGTGCTGAGCCTCGGGCCTTTATCGCAGATCCTGACCGGTGGCGCAGGTTTTATTTCCAATGCCAGCATCATCAGGCCCGGCGCATCCCTCGGATCTTATTATGGATATGAAGTACTGGGTGTATGGCAGTCGCACGACGATTTCTCTACAGCGCCCCCAGGCGTTAAGGCGGGTGACCTGAAGTTCAGGGACCTGGATGGTAATAAACAGATCAATGCAGATGACCGCGTGATCCTGGGTAAATCCTTGCCTGATTTCACTTACGGCATCACCAATACTTTCAGCTTTAAAAGAGTATCGCTGTCCGTATTCCTGGAAGGCTCACAAGGCGCCAGCATACTGAATAACGCTGCGATTGACAGTTATTTCCCTGTTAGCTTCAGACGAAACAAACTCGCAAAGCCTTACCTGAACCGCTGGACACCAGAAAATCCTACCAACGAATATCCTTCATTTGTGAATCCTACTTCCCAAGGTCAGCAAACAGTGAATTCGAGAACGGTGGAAGATGCCTCTTATCTGCGCCTGCAATCTGTACGACTCAGTTATGATTTCAAGCTGCATAACAAAGTGATCAAAGGGCTGCAGGCTTATGTAACAGGCCAGAACCTGTTCACCATCACCAACTATTCCGGTATTGATCCAGCCGTGAACTCCATTGGCGATGATATCCTGAAAATAGATTACAGCTCTTACCCGATGACCCGCAGCTTCCTGTTCGGTATCAATGTTCAATTCTAAAAACGGTTTTATGCAAAAGCTCATCATACTATCTTTTATTATCGTTTCACTACTCGGGCAAACAGCCTGTGAAAAAGCGCTGGACGTAACGCCTCCCGGCGAGTTCGCACCCGGCAATGTGCTCACTACAGATAAAGGGATCCGTTCCGTATTATTCTCGGCCTACGCAGGCATCCAAAACCCGACGCCTTCCCGTTACCTCATTAACAATGCTGAAGTAACTACAGATGTGGGCTATAACACCGGCGGTGCAGAAAACCTCACGCTTTCCCAGCTGATCAATTTTACCTGGGATGCTTCCCTGGGCACCTTACAGGCAGATGTTTGGGCCCCCACTTATCGTACCATCCGTGATGCGAACATTGTGCTGGAAAACATCGCCAACGTAAATACCACTGACGCCAACAAAAAATTATACGCTGCGGAGGCCCGCTTCCTGAGAGCATATGGATATGATCTGCTGTATAAATGGTTTGGTCCTGTTCCCCTGCGTACTTCCAGCACTTCCGAAGCCACACTGGCAAGAGCTACAGACGAACAGATGAAGGCTTTTATTGAAGCTGAGCTGACAGCTGCTACTACTGATCTGCCCGATCCTGGTAAAGAAGAAGCTTTTGCAAGGGCCAACAAAGGCATGGCTGCGAGTGCGCTGGCCAAATTCTATCTCAATACCAAACAATGGCAGAAAGCTGCTGACGCCAGCCGCCAGGTAATGAATTATAATTACTATCAACTCTTCCCTGCTTATCAGAACATGTTCAGGGTAGAGAATGAAGGCAATAAGGAAATGATCATGGTGCATCCCTGCCGCAACCAGGACGGTTTTGGTAACTGGTACACTGCCGGGGCCTTACCTCCGGGTTTCAAAACATCCGTGCAGGTCCCTGAATTTGTGTGGACAACTGCCATGGCCAATTTCGCTACACAGTACAGAATGCGTTCCGGGTTCACCAATACTTTCGATACCATCAACGATAAGCGGGCTATCCTGCTGTTACGCCATTATGTAAATACGAACAATGTAGCAGTGAATTTATTAGCCACTGCTGATAACGTGAGAAGCTTGAAATACTGGGATAACGCTACTGTGGGCAATCACAGCGGCAACGATGTGCCGATCATTCGCTATGCAGATATATTACTGAGCCGTGCAGAGGCATTGAACGAATTGAGCGGTCCTACACAGGAAGCATTGGACCTGATCAACCAGGTAAGGACCCGGGCAGGCATTGCCAATCTTAGCCTGACAGATGCTACCAGTAAAGAAGTGCTGAGAGACCTCATCCTTCGCGAAAGAGCATGGGAGTTTTACAGCGAAGGACTGAGAAGGGAAGACCTGCTGCGGCATAACAAATTTATTTCATCGGCAACCGCCAGAGGCGTTACGGTAGCGGCAGAAAAGCACAAGCTGTTTCCCATACCGCAAACGGAAATTGACGCCAACCCGGCATGTAAGCAGAACGAGGGGTATTAAGCATTTAAGCTAAAGGAAGTATATAATGATTAGACTGAGAAATGCAATTGCAGGCCTGGCCTGTTTGATTGCGCATTCATCCTGTGGACAGCCCGCAACGTACAGTAATCCTGCAGCACCGGTAGGAGACCCTGCTTTAACAGTACCTGCATCCGTTGCGCCCCTGATGGACCAATGGATGCGGGATACCTACGTGATGACAGGACCAGACGGCTATTATTACATGACAGGCACTACCGCTACACCCGGACGTGTGTTCCCAGGTGGCCGCGTGCATTGCTGGGATTATAATGACGGCCTGTATATGTGGCGATCAAAAGACCTGCAGCAATGGGAACCGATGGGACTGATCTGGAGCTTTGACAAGGATGCTGCCCCCTGGCAGCAAAAAGGAAAACCGTTGGAGCCGGGCGCCATGTCGCCCAACAAAGACCGCCTGGATTCCTTTTACCGCGCCGTATGGGCGCCGGAATTACATTACATCAGCAGTAAAAAGAAATGGCTGCTGATTGCCTGTCTGAACGGCGGTATAGGCTCCTTCGTACTGGAAAGTGTTTCCGGCAAACCGGAAGGGCCTTACAGAAACATTAAAGGGAATGAGCAAAAGGCTATCTTCCCGAATATTGATCTCAGCCTCTTTGAAGATGATGAAGGTGAGGTATATCTGATCGGACATAATCATTTCATCGCCCGCATGAAAGACGACCTCAGTGATATTGCCGAACCCTTCCGCAGGCTGAAGGAAACGCCCTACCAGCCGGATCCGTACATCGAAGGTGTTTTCCTTACAAAGTACAAAGGTAAATACCAGCTGCTGCAAACTGTCTGGTCAGTAAAGAAAGCAGACGGTACTTTTACTTATCTGAGAAATGATAAGAACAAGCAGGATTCTTTGTACAGTTATGATGTAGTAGTGGCAACAGCAGATAACATCTATGGCCCTTACGGTCCGCGCTATGCAGCCATCCTACAGGGTGGTCATAACAATCTCTTTAAAGACAAAAACGGCCGCTGGTGGTCCACAATTTTCTTTAACCCAAGAGGTATCATGGGCACAAAATTTATAGTAACCTGCAGGCCCGGGCTGGTGCCCGTAAAATGGGAAAATGGTAAATTAAGACCGGATACCTCTTTCAAATTAAAGTAATATGGTCAGGAGAATTTTTATAGCGCTGATGGCCTTGCTCCCTGCAGCGGCATACGCACAGGAGATAGGCGCCAACTTTAACCACGATCCGGAGATCATTGATATGGCGGTATTGCGGAGAACGCCGGTGGAGTGGATCCGCACCACGCCTTACATCTTTGAGTATATCAATGGTGAGAAGGATCCCGCTACAGGGGCCGGCCTTCAAAAAGTGATCGACGCGGCAAAGGCCGGTTATAAAGTGGCCTTCGGTTTCCGCTGGGATTTTAAGAAGTATAAGCTGCGCATACCGCAGCCTGGTTCTGCAGAAGAGAAAAAGTATTTCGCAACGGCCACCGCAATATTAGAGCGTGTGGGCCCTTATCTTGATGTGTTCAAGTTAGGCAACGAGCCTAACCTGGAAACCATGGAACCAGACCTGCAGCTGAATGAGGAAGGAATAGTACCGCTGGTGAGATTCACTGAAAGACTCCTGGATGAAGTGGTGGAACCTTACTACAAAAAGTATCCGGAGTTGACGCGCCCGGATGTGTATACCGGATCATTGCCTGCGCTGTTTGAAGAACAACAACAGCAAAAGCCAGGCGTGCAGGGATTGATCCGTTTAGCGCAGGAGAACAGCCGCATCAAAGGATTGTCTGTTCATTTGCACATCAGTGACTCCACGGATATGGACAAAGCATTTCAATTTGTCCGTTCTATCATGCCTGATAAGCCGATTATTATTCCGGAGTTCTCGCTCTTCCGTTTGTATAACCACCATTTATCTGATGAATTGGGCAGCACAGAAGCGGGTGTGAAATTCGCTGCTAAGTATCATTACCAGCCGGGTATGAAGCTGTACGAATGGTACAGTAAAGCGAATACAGAGAAAGTAAGCGCAGCAGAATGGTCGGATCTCTTTACTTCGCGCGCCTGGTTCCCGCCGCATTTTATGCAAACTTATTACCGTTACTTTCAAAAGTACGGTGTAGTGCTGGCAACATATGGTTACCTCAGTCAGTCTGCTCCTGCAAAGGTGACGCCCAATACGCCGGTATGGTTTGTCAACCCGATCTTCCCTATGAAAAGCCTGCAGCGGCAGGCAGATGGGGGATATACGCCTAATCCTTTATGGTTTGATGATTTTGTAGCTATTACCAATCGGGGAAAGCAGCTGGCCCGCACAAAGCCTAACATCATCATCTTATATGCAGATGATCTGGGTTACGGTGATCTGGGATGTTATGGCGCAAAGGCAGTGAAAACTCCCAACATCGACCGTCTTGCCGCCAATGGCTTGCGCTTTACGGATGCACATTGTACAGCGGCTACCTGTACGCCGTCCAGGGTTTCGCTATTAACCGGCGTTTATGCTTTCCGTAACAATGCGGCCATCCTGCCGGGGGATGCTCCTTTGCTGATCCGGCCGGGAACAGTCACATTACCCGGTGTACTGCAGCAGGCCGGCTACACCACCGCCGTAATAGGTAAATGGCATTTAGGCCTGGGCAGTGGTACCATCAACTGGAATGGGCATATTGCGCCGGGGCCTAATGAGATCGGGTTCGATTATTCCTTTATTATTCCGGCTACTACAGACCGTGTGCCAACGGTATTTGTAGAGAATGGCCAGGTGCTCAACCTGGACCCCGCTGATCCTATTGCCGTGAGCTATGCGGGGAAGATAGGTAATGAGCCTACCGGGCTTTCTGATCCGCAGCTGCTGAAGCAGCGGGCAGATACACAGCATAGCAATACGATTGTCAACGGCATCAGCCGCATCGGTTTTATGAGCGGCGGACAACGCGCCCGATGGGTGGATGAAGATATTCCGCTGGTGCTGAATGCCAAGGCAAAAGATTTTATCATCAGTCACAGGAACCGGCCTTTCTTTCTCTATTATCCTTTTCCTAACATCCACGTGCCGCGCACACCTAACAAAAAATTTGCAGGCACAACAAAGCTTGGGCCCCGTGGTGATGTGATCGCGGAAATGGACTGGATGGCTGGTGAGATCACACGGCTGCTGGATTCCCTGGGAATAGCAAAAAATACATTGATTATATTTAGCAGCGACAATGGTCCTGTACTGGCCGATGGCTACGAAGACGCTGCCGAGAAGCTGAACGATGGCCATCAACCCGCGGGGATATTCCGGGGTGGAAAATACAGCGCCTTTGAGGCGGGCACCCGGGTATCCACTGTTACCTATTGGCCGGGCCACATACAGCCTGGCGTTTCCGCTGCTTTGTGCTCACAGGTGGATCTGCTGGCGTCCCTCGCGGCATTAACGGGGCGGGAATTACCGTCGGGCGCCGCGCAGGATAGCTACAATGCATTGGACGTATGGCTGGGCAGATCGAAGCAGGGCCGCAAATACCTGCTGGAAGAGTCTTATACGCTTTCCCTCCGCAAAGATGCATGGAAGTATATTGCTCCACAGCAAAAGCCTGTGCCTGGCTGGCTGCAAAACAAAAGAATAGAGACAGGGTTGAAGCAGGCGCCGCAGCTGTACAATCTGCAACATGATCCCGGTGAAGCGCATAACCTCGCTGCACAGCATCCGGAGATAGTAAACGATTTGAAACGAGAACTGGAAAAACTGATATTATGAACAAACTGGCTGTACTCTTAGCATCGATCACTTTAATATCCTGTGCAGGAAGCCGCAAGAACAACCAGGCCGTAAATAAAGACGAACGGCCCAACATTGTGCTGATACTGGCAGATGACCTGGGCTATTCTGACCTGGGCTGTTATGGTGGTGAAATTCAAACGCCGAACCTCGATTACCTGGCGGCAAACGGACTGCGATTCAGACGTTTTTACAACACCTCGCGTTGCTGCCCTTCCCGGGCATCCCTGCTCACCGGTTTATACAACCAGCAGGCAGGTATCGGCGAAATGACAACGGAAAGACCTGAGCCCGGCTACCGCGGCTATCTCACAGAGAATACCGTTACACTGGCGGAGGTATTGAAAGACGCTGGCTATCATACCGCTATGTCAGGTAAATGGCATGTGTCAAATACAGTGGAGCAGCCCACAAAGGAGGCGCAGCTGAAATGGCTGAACCACCAGGCTGCTCATCCTTATTTCTCTCCGCTTGAGCAATACCCGGTAAGCAGGGGATTTGAAAAATATTATGGCAACATCTTCGGTGTAGTGGATTATTTTGATCCCTTCAGCCTGGTGAACGGCACAACGCCTGTTGAGCAAGTACCGAAAGATTATTATCATACAGACGCTATCAACGACACGGCTGTCAGCTATATTAAATCCTTCAGTAAGGAAGACAAACCCTTCTTCCTCTATGTAGCGCAAACAGCGCCGCACTGGCCACTGCAGGCTTTACCAGAGGACATTAAGAAATACGAGCACACTTACAAGGCCGGCTGGGATGCTATCCGCGAAGCCCGCTATAACAAGATGGTAAAATTAGGACTGATCGATCCTGCTACCACGCCCTTATCGCCACGTATCAATAAAGAAGGGAGCTGGGATAAAAATCCTGATAAGGAATGGGATGCAAGAGCGATGGCCGTTCACGCCGCCATGGTAGACCGCATGGATCAGGGCATTGGCCGCATCATCCAGGCATTAAAAGATGCTGGCAAACTGGATAACACGCTCATTGTCTTCCTGAGCGATAATGGTGCCAGTCCTGAAAACTGTATGCGCTACGGTCCTGGCTTCGACCGCCCGGGACAAACCAGGGAGGGGCAGGAGATCAGCTATCCTGTGAACAAAGATGTGCTGCCTGGTCCGCAAACCACTTTTGCTTCTATCGGCGAAAGATGGGCCAATGTAGTGAATACACCTTACCGCTATGCTAAAGCACAATCTTATGAAGGAGGCGTGCGTACGCCCATGATCGCATACTGGCCGAAAAATATTAAGGCTAAGGGCGGATTTACAGATCACCTGGGACATGTAATGGATTTTATGCCCACTGTCCTGCAGCTGGCAAAAGCATCTTATCCCAGTACCTATAAAGGGCACAACATCACGCCGTATACGGGCCTGAGCCTGCTGCCATCCTTTGAAGGCAAAGCAGGAAAAGAACATGATGCGCTCTACAACGAACACTTCAACGCCCGCTATATCCGTAATGGCGACTGGAAACTGGTGTCTTTGTCAGGCGATTCCAGCTGGCATCTGTACAGGATCAACCAGGATGAGACCGAGCTGAATGACCAGGCAGGTCAGCATCCTGATATGGTTTCCAAAATGGCTGCACAATGGCGCCAATGGGCCAATACCCACAACGTATTTCCTAAACCCGGTAAAAAGTAAAGCTATGTTTATAAGAAGATCAATGGTATTATTGGCCTGCGGCCTCTTATTTATCACCCTGGCGAACGCGCAGGGCAAATGGACAGCCGCTAAGGCAAAAGAATGGCACGCGAAGCAAGGATGGCTGAAAGGCAGTAATTTTCAGCCCTCCACTGCTATTAACCAGCTGGAGATGTTCCAGGCGGAAACATTCGATACGGCTACCATCAACCGCGAACTGGGCTGGGCGCAAAACCTGGGCTTCAATGTAATGAGAGTATACCTGCATCACCTTTTATGGGCAGGAGATAAAGAAGGATTCAAGAAAAGACTGGACACTTACCTGGCCATTTCATACAGGCACGGTATCAAAACCCTTTTCGTATTTTTTGACGATTGCTGGAATGATACGGCCTGGCTGGGCAAGCAGCCCGCGCCTAAAACGGGCGTGCACAATTCCGGCTGGGTAAGGGACCCGGGCACCATGATCTACACGCACCCGGACACCCTGAAAGTACTGGAAGCATATGTGAAAGATGTATTGACCACTTTCAAAAACGATAAGCGCATCCTGCTCTGGGACCTGTACAATGAGCCTGGCAACAACAAGCAATTTGGTAAAAGCATGCCGTTGCTGCAGAAAGTATTTCAATGGGCATTTGAAGTAAGGCCCTCTCAGCCGGTGTCTGCAGGCGTTTGGGCAGACGGGCCACAGTTCGCAGCCCTAAACAAATTTCAGCTGGAGAACTCCGATGTGATCACCTACCACAATTACTCGTATATTGACGATCACAAGCATACCATCGATACTTTGAAAAAGTACGGCCGGCCGCTGATCTGCACAGAGTACATGGCCAGGAGAAATGGCAGCTTATTCCAGCTGATCATGCCCCTGCTGAAAGCCGAGAACATAGGCGCCATCAACTGGGGATTTGTAAGCGGAAAAACCAATACCATCTTTGCCTGGGACACGCCAATGCCGGATGGAAAAGAACCGAAATTATGGTTCCACGATATTTACAGAAAGGATGGAACACCTTTCAGCAAGGAGGAAGAAGCTTTTATCAGGAAGCTGTGTAAATGATATAACGAATGAAACGACTGATCTTTTTTTGTCTACTATTCCTTTCCTATCAGAGCATGGGGCAGCCTATACGCTTCCGGAACTATTCGGTAGCGGAAGGGCTGCCATCCAGCACTGTACGAGCGATTGCACAGGATGACCAGGGATACCTCTGGTTTGGTACCAAGAACGGGATCAGCCGTTTTGACGGATATCAGTTCAGGAACTTTCAGTATAAAAAGAATGACACCAGCTCCCTGGGCAATAACTTCATACATTGCATCACCAGGGTAGACAGCACACATTTATGGATAGGCACTGAGAACGGTGTGTATATACTTGACCTGGAAAAGGAACAGTTCTCACATTTTGGTCCGCCGAAGGAGAAAACCGTCTATGATATCCTGCGTGACAAGGACGGTATGATATGGTTTGCATCCCGGCTGAACGGTTTATATTGCTATGACCCCGGGAAAAGATCCCTGCAGCATTTCAAGGCAGGCAACTCGGGTCTGTCCAGCGATGAGGTCAGCAGGATAGCGCAGGATGATGACGGGAATATCTGGATCGGCACATTCGGGAGTGGCATTGATATTTACAATCCCTCCACCGGCTCATTCAGCAACCTGCGTGCTGCAACAAGCGGCTTAAGTAATGATTACATTAATATCGTATACAAAGGCAGAGACGGCGTAATGTGGGTAGGTACCTGGAATGGCGGCTTATGTAAATGGCAGCCCGGTCAGCGCCGCTTCCGGGTTTACCGTAATGATGGCAGTCCTTATGCCATCAGGGATAATATTATACGGGCACTATGCCAGGTGGCGCCTGATAAGATATACGTAGGCACCGAGAAGGGACTGAACGTACTGGATCTCGCAACAGACCGGTTTACGGCATATACCAACAAAGCCGATGATCCGTTCAGCATCAGCGATAATGCCATTTATTCTATATTTCCTGACAGGGCTGGCACGATGTGGGTAGGTACCTTTTTTGGAGGAGCCAGTTACTTTAATGAAAAGGGAGCGGCTTTTGACCTGTATTATCCCACAGGAGAACCGTCTGCACTGTCTGGCCGTGCTGTGAGCTGTTTCCTGGAAGATGGCCCTGGCAAGCTGTGGGTAGGTACAGAAGACGGCGGTTTACAATATTTCAATACTGCTACGCGTACCTTTCAGCAATATCCTTTTCTGCCCGGCCAGCAAAAACTGTCGTATCATAATATTCATACGTTACTGAGAGACAAAGCAGGTAAGATCTGGATCGGGCTCTTCGCAGGAGGTGTGAATGTGCTTGACCCGAAAACCGGCAGGGTAGAATATTTTCAGCATCAGCCCGGAAATATTCATTCATTGAACAGCAACAACGTCTTCTGTATTTACCAGGATAATGATAACCAGATATGGATAGGAACGGACAGAGGCCTCGACCTGTACGACAGTGAGCGTCGCGATTTTACAAGGGTACTGCAGGATGGTGTGAGCAACACCATCATATATGACATTTATGAAGACAAAAATAAAACGCTCTGGTTTGCTACTTATAATGACGGCCTGATCTTCTACAACAAGAAAACCGAGCAGTGGGACAAGGTGACGGCAGAAGGGATGATCAAACTCACCTGCCTCTATGATGATCACCAGGGAAACCTCTGGATAGGCTCAGACGGCGGCGGTTTGCATAAATATAACTTTTCCACAAAACAGGTAGAACCTTACAACGATAAAACGGGCATCAGTGCGAACGTGGTGTATGGCATTCAGCAGGATGATGCGGGTTTGATCTGGATCACGACCAATAACGGTATCTATAGCATAGATCCTAAAAAGGGAAAGGCAAGGCATTTCACACCGCAGGATAACCTGCAAAGCCGGCAGTTCAATTACAAGGCCTTCTGCAAAATGTCTGATGGCAAGCTGTTTGCCGGCGGTATCAAAGGCTTTAATGCCTTTTACCCGGAGAAAGTGTCTAGTGTTACCGATAAAATCCATGTATCTTTTACCAATTTCCAGCTCTTCAACAGGAATGTGCCTTTGTCTGAAGACGGGCCATTGCAGCAGCAGATCAATTATACCCATCAGCTCATATTGCAGCATCATCAGTCTGTCATGAGCTTTGAGTTTGCCGCCCTCAATTTCAGCGCACCGGAGAAGCTGAGCTATGCGTATAAGATGGAAGGCTTTGATCCGGACTGGAACTATGTGGGTGATCAGCGCAAGGCTACTTACACTAATTTATCACCGGGCGCTTATACTTTCAAAGTAAAGGCTACGGGGGATAAGGGCAACTGGAATGTGCCTGAGACCACCATGCAGCTGATCATACAACCCCCATTCTATAAAACTACACTGGCATACGTTATTTTCCTATTGCTGGCGCTGGGGGCCGCCTATGCTATTTACCGGTATTCGTTCAACTATCTCCGCAAACAGAACGAGATCAAAATGGAGCGCCTGAAGAATAAGGAAGAACAGGAATTCTACGCCAGGAAGATAGAATTCTTCACCGTGATGGCGCATGAAATAAGAACGCCCTTGTCCCTGATCATTGCACCCTTAGAGAAACTGCTGACCATGAACAACTGGCGGCAGGAAGAAAAGCAGCAACTGGCTATTATGGATGAGAATGCGGAACGGCTGATGGACCTGGTGAACCAGCTACTTGATTTCAGGAGGATAGAAAGCGATGCATATGAGATCCGCAAAGAGAATGTAGACATCATATCATTGGTGCAATCTGTCTACTCCCGTTTTTCTTCCCTGCCTTATCAGAAGGATATTGAATTCACGATGAGCACCCGATTGAGCAGGCTTTTGCTGCACGCAGATCCGGAGGTGCTGAATAAGATATTGAGCAACCTGCTCATCAATGCATTCCGGTTTGCGAAAACAAAAGTAAGCATCTTTGTTTTTGATATCGCCGGTGCTGAAGGAGAAGGCACACGTCTCTGTATCAGCGTAGAGGATGATGGCATAGGCATTCCCACTGCCCATATCAGGAACATTTTCAAACAGTTTTTTACTACCGCTACGGAGCACCAGGGTACCGGCATCGGCCTGGCCCTGGCTAATTCACTGGCGGAGAAACATGGCGGCAAGCTGCTGGTAGAAAGCAGGGAAGGGGAGAAGACCATCTTCACACTGGAACTACCGGTGAGCGGGCAGCAGCCCGCGCAGCAGGAGCGGAGTAATGAAGCTGCCTTCATCGACGATGAACGGCTCCTGATCCTGGTGGTAGAGGATGATCTGGCCATACAAACATTCCTCGCAGAAAGTTTTCAGGACAGCGGCTATAATGTAGTGAAAGCATCCAACGGTAAAGCCGCACTGGAACTGATAGAAGCGCATTCCATCGACCTGGTGATCTCTGATATCATGATGTCGGAGATGGATGGCCTTGAATTATGCTACCAGGTAAAAACCAATATCGAATACAGCCACATTCCATTTGTACTCCTCACCGCCAGGGGTAACAGCGAATCGGAATTAAAGGGAATAGAAGCGGGGGCAGACGCTTACATTATGAAGCCTTTCAAATGGAAGCATATCGCAGCCGTAACAAGGAACCTGATCTCCTCCCGCGAAAAGCTGCGCCTGAAATTCTCTGAGCAACCTAACAGTGATGTAAGCGTACTCACTACCAACAGCCGTGATAAAGCCTTTATGGAAAAGGTAGTGAGCATTATTGAAGAGCGCATTATTGATCCGCAGCTTTCTGTAGAAGAGCTCAGCCGCGATATGGCCATGAGCCGTTCCAACCTGCATAAGAAACTGAAATCCCTTTCGGGATATGTGCCTAATGAATTGATAAAGCTGGTAAGGCTGAAGCATGCCGCCAAACTGCTGCAAACAGCTGAGCATACGGTGACAGAGATCGCCTACATGACCGGCTTTAGTTCTCCATCTTATTTCTCCAAATGTTTCCTGCAACAGTTCAAGGTAACGCCCCGGGAGTATGCCGAAAAGAAGACAAAGCCGGGCACGCAGCAGATAGAAGACCTGATGAAGGGGGGAAATTAAAAGGGCTGACCCTTTTGGCCAGCCCGGTGTTATTTGTCATTGATGCTTCTCTGATTATTTCGCTGCTGTTTTTCCACCAGCCAGTGAATTGATCCATGCTGCTATCTTCAGCGCCTCTGCTTTAGGCACATTCGGCATAGGCGGCATCTCTGTAGCATAACCGCTCCAGTTTTGTGGCTGTGGGTTATAGATCAGGCTTACGATCTTTTCATTGCTGTAGTTGCGCTTTGCCACGTCGATATAAGCAGGTCCTACCTGCTTTTTGTTGGCATTGTGACAAGCCAGGCAGGTATATTTAGCCAGCAAGGGCTTCACCTCTTCATAGGTAGGCACTACTACTGACTTAGATGGAGTTGCCGTCTTGCTCTTTGCAGTGGCGGCAGCGCTTTTTGCTTTGGCTGCTTCTTCAGCAGCTGCTTTTGCAGCGGTTTCTTTAGCTGAATTGCGTGTGCTCAGCTCACTCGCAGCCAGGCGGTTTCCTTCTGGTATGCTATGCAAAGTATAGTAACCTGTAGGATGCACCAGAGAATAGAAATGTTCTTTTTCGCGTACACCGTCCAGGGAAATATTATGTACGTAGTGCTTACGCAGGTTGTCTACTACCAGCCTAACTTTCAGACCATCAGCAGATACTTTTACACCTTTGATCGGGCAGGTTTCCGCATTTACCGGGGGACTGCCATATACCGGGTGATACTTGTAGGTAAAGCTTTCTACAGAATAAGAAGCCAGGTCATTCGCTGATTTCTCATCTACCGGTTGCGTGAAAGTTATTTCAAAGCCATCAGGCATGGCTTTTACCGTCTGCATTTCAAAAGGTGTTTTTTCCCGGTTCCATACCAGTCGTTGTAAGCCTTCGTTGGCTTCACCGGCAGAGCCCCAGCCACGGTTGGTCTCACCTACAAAGAGGGAACCGTCTTTAGCCCAGGCCATACGCAGTACACCAGACTGGAAGCCGTTGCGGAAATCAAAAGCTACGCCCTGGTATTCTCCGTTCACTTTCTCCAGTTCCACGCGCATGATCTTGCTCTGTCCCTGATCGCCCACCAGCAGCTGGCCGGCAAAAGGACCGAAGCTGCCTTCGGGGATGGGCACGATCTCAGAATTGGAAATACCTAATACGCCGTGCGGTAATATAACGGCAGGCAGGCGTAGTGTAGGGATCTTCTCTTTTACTTCCGCCAGGGTAACGAATTTTTCATTCACTACATTTTCCGGCTTGATGTAACGTCCCTGTGCATTCTTATTACGGCGTGGGTCTACCAGTGCATACAGTTCTTCTGTTGTCAGCTTTACGGGTGAATTCGGCATGTTGGTCCAGCGAAGACCTGCAGGATGACCGATGAAATCACCTTTCTTCACCTGCCATACACCGCCGGAGCCTACCCAGTCGCCCTGGTTATCAGTATAGAACAGTTCACCGTCAATCATGCCTAGTCCGCAGGGAGAGCGGAAGCCGGTGGCATAAGGCGTCATTTGTCCGTCAGGCGTGATGTTCATCATCCAGCCACGCCAGGGTACGCGGCTTTCACCGCGCCACCATTCTTCGTCGCCGAAGGCTACGTTGGCAGATACAAAGAAGGAGCCGTCAGGCGCTATCTTCGGGCCGAAGCTGTATTCATGATAGTGTGCGGATAAAGGCCATGCATATACGGTTTCATATACATCTGCCTTGCCATCCATATTAGTGTCTACGAGTTTTGTCAGCTCACCGCGTTGTGCGCAGTAGAGCGCGCCGTCTTTCCAGGCCAGGCCGAGCACTTCGTGCAGGCCGGAGGCGAATTTCCTGAAATAAGGCTTGCGGCTGGTAGGGTTTTCAACGATGTAGATGTCGCCGCGGCGGGTGCTTACGCCCAGGTCGCCGTTGGGCATCATCACCAGTCCGCCTACTTCCAGCAGGGTGCCCTCCGGAGAGCTCACTTTCACAATCTTCGAGAAATCCTCTTCCTTGGGAGTTTCCTGCCCAAACGCGCTGCCCGATAAGACAGCGAGGAGCAATGTTTTATAGATCAGTTTCATTTGTTAGTATTTGTCGTTCTCTTCCGGTTTAAAAAAGTATGGAATAGGCCAGTTTACCTTTCACAGGCACGATCAGTTCCTGCTGGCCGTTGCTCTGCCGTATTACAGGCTTGGCGCCACCAGCGTCATCCACCTGCAGGTAGTAAGATCTGCCATCTACTACATACATGCCATCTGCCTGCAGCTCGATATTTTTGCCTTCTGCCAGTTTTGCATACAAACCTTCCGCGGGATTTTCCACGCTCAGTTCCCGGCGCAGGCCATGCCCGTCGTCCATCACTTTGATGGCATCGGTAACAGCAGAACCGTAGATGAAGTAACGGAAAGCCGGTCTGTCTTTTTCGTCCAGCACATAGCCTTTGGGGCGATAACCGGTACCGGTGCTGTCAGTGATCCAGGCGGCATCAGGTGTAGACAGCTTTGCCAGCTCGAATGCCGGTTTGCCAAAGTATTGCACGGTGCCGCGGGGACGGGAGCAACCGTTGCCCCTGTCGTGCCACATAGGAGTAGCGTCCAGGAAGCCGCCGCGCCATACCTGCAGCAGCATGCCTTTGTCCAGATCGTAGGTATAATGCACCTGTAAGGGGCTGCCTACTGATACAGCGTGGGGAATGCGTGCACTGCCCGGTACGTCCATAAAGCTGCGGAGAATAGTATTGGAAGAAGTGGCGTCTACCAGGATAGGATCTACGTCGTCACGACGGTTGTTCGCTGCTTCCTTATCCAGCTTAGCGGTTTCGATGCGGATATTGCGGAAAGCAACCGCGCCATGATCACCCTGCAGGCGGAGGGGGCCGGTAGCTTTCTCATCGCCGCCGCCAATGGAGCCGCGGGTGGGGCCCATCAGTTCTACGTCGTCATGAATAAGCACGCCGTTCAGCTCAATGCGCAGCATGCGGGCGTTGGCGGTTTTATGACCGGCAGCATCAAAGCGCGGTGCACGGAAAGCTATTTTCATGTGCTGCCACAGGCCGGGGGCGCGGCTGGCGTTCACGCGGGGCGCGTAGCCTTCATAGCCTTGCTGTCCTTCGGGACGGTGGTCATCCCAACGCTCGTAAATACCGCCATTATCGCCGGGGCGGGGATTGGTAACGCTCCAGCTGTCCAGCAGCTGGATTTCATACCTGCCCTGGAGGTAGATACCGGAATTGGCGCCGGGCGCCATCATATAATCCAGCTCCAGCTCTATGTCGCCATATTCGGCCTGGGAAAACAGGTCCTGGCCAGGATGCTTTTTGTCAGGCAGGTTCACCAGCACGCCTGTTCCGTTCACCGGGAACAGCACATCGTGCTTGTTAAGGTCTGCATTAACATCAGCCGCAACCTGCCAGCTTTTACCAGGATCGCGGAAAGCGGAAAGATCCTGTAAGGAGATGTTGGAAGCCTGGCCTGCCGCAGTGCCGCTTAACACAATACCGGCGCTGCATAGGCATACGAAGCCCGTCAAAGACCGGCTTGTATTTCTTTTCGATCTAAGTACCATAACGTTCAGTAAATGAGTTGGCAAGATAATCATTGAAGAGGCTGGGTACAAGGCCGTTCATCAAATTGTGTAGACAATGTCTACACAATCGCTATGGAAATCGGTTGCAAGAGTGAATATAAAAAAACGGTTACAGGTCTATGACTGTAACCGTTTTAAAAGTGCCCGGGAGCATTTCAAAAAGCAGGCGCTCTTTCAATATACTTCCAGGTTGTTTCTTCCGTTGCCTTTACCTGTATTTCACCGTTTGAAGTAAGTTCAACATTTTCGAGTTCGTAAAGCCCTGATTTAAAATCACCGGGAACGTCTAATCCCTCTACTCTGGCGGAGTCCGGAATGGTTTTTCCATCTCCTTCCGAAATAACTTCAAGGATTTCCAGTTTTTGCATGGGACAAAAATACATCACCACGCCACCTTGATCTACGGCCAGACGAACGGGTGACAAATTTGCTCTCACCGTTCCGCCATGCGACATTTTTTCTTCCTGCATCTTCTTCTGCAATACATTGGGTTGTGAAAACGCGGTTACAGTTACATTGGAAGACGTGGTTTCCGGAGTAGGCTCATAAGTCCGCCCTCCGCCGAAGAAGTCCTGGAGGGCTGAAAATACCATGTTCATACAAAAAGATTTTGATAATGATGCAAAACCCGAATAGCGCGAGACCTGATCTGTTGTGGAATAAAATGAGTCGGCATTAAACCATTTCAACACGAAATACCTATGATATAAATATATGCAATTAATGGGCCTGCCTGTATGAAAACACGCCAATATGGTTTTTTTTATTTGCTGAAAATTTCGTAACTTCTTAAGCCCCTTTGTTCTCTGCTTCACTTGCTATCTGCGAATATCCAAGCTCTTGCCATAATATAGTCTTCGGCATCTTTTCTTTCAGGTTTATTTTGACCGTATGGATTCACTATGTTAGATGCCAATGAATTTATGCGCTGGGCTAACAAAATGCTGAATAAAGAATAGTCACACGCAACATTTATTTGGAGTAGTCCGAAAACAAAAAAGCTTGTAAGTGATTACTTACAAGCTTTCTGAAGTGCCCAGAACTGGATTCGAACCAGCACGCCCTTGCGAGCGCTGCGACCTGAACACAGTGCGTCTACCAATTTCGCCATCTGGGCAACCGTGTTAAGGGATTGCAAAGGTATACAACTTTTTTATTCCTGCAAATTTTTCTTCACAGAAATTTAAAAGGCAATTACACCGCCACATTAAACTCCCTCAAAGTATCGTTCAGACTCGTTTTGAGATCAGTAGAAGCTTTACGCTGGCCAATGATCAGCGCACAGGAAACCTGGTATTCGCCTGCAGGGAATTTCTTGGGGATAGTGCCTGGTATTACCACGCTGCGGGCAGGTACATAGCCTTTGTATTCTTTCGGCTCGCTGCCGCTCACGTCAATGATCTTGGTGGATTGTGTCAGTACCACATTAGCGCCCAGTACCGCTTCTTTTCCTACACGTACGCCTTCTACGACGATACAACGGGAGCCGATAAAGCAGCCGTCCTCGATGATCACCGGGCTGGCTTGCAGGGGTTCCAGTACACCACCGATGCCTACGCCGCCACTCAGGTGCACGTGCTTGCCGATCTGTGCGCAGGAGCCTACCGTAGCCCAGGTATCCACCATGGTGCCTTCGTCTACATAAGCGCCGATGTTCACATAAGAAGGCATCAGGATAGCACCTTTGGCAATATATGCGCCGTAACGGGCAATAGCATGTGGCACCACGCGTACACCGAGGTCTTTATAATTGGTCTTCAGCTTCATTTTATCATAGAACTCAAAAGGCCCCAGGTTAATGGTCTCCATCGGCCGTATGCAAAAGTACAGGAGTATGGCCTGCTTCACCCATTCGTTTACCTGCCATCCATCGGCGGTGGGTTCCGCTACTCTTAAATTACCTTTGTCTACCGCTTCTATTACCGTCCGTATCGCGTCTGTATAGGTAGTTTCCTCCAGCAGTTTACGATCGTTCCAAACGGTCTGAATTTGCTCTTTTAGTTCCATTATTGACAATTTTTTGCAAATATACTCGCCAGGGTGGATAGTAGGAAGAGTTTATTGATCCGCACATTTTTTCTTTACTTTGCCCTCCTATAGTATAAAACGTACACACTTTGAACATCGCCTTCGATGCCAAACGGGCTTTTCAGAATACCACGGGTTTGGGAAACTACAGCCGTTCCCTGATCAGCGCCCTGGCCGTTCATTTTCCTGAACATCAATACTTCCTGTTCGCACCTAAGAAAACGGGGCTCTTCAATACCGCTCCCTTTGCGGATATGCAGGTGGTCCTCCCGCAGCGGCCTTTACACCGCTTTTTCCGCGGCGCCTGGCGCAGCAAATATGTGGTGGGTGATCTGCAACAGCACCAGATCGGTCTCTACCACGGCCTGAGCCATGAGATCCCCTTCGGTATTCACCGCAGCGGCGTAAAAAGCGTGGTCACCATGCACGATCTCATTTTTGAGCGTTATCCCGGCCAGTACAACCCGATCGATGTACAGACCTATCGCCGTAAGGCAAAATACGCCTGCCGTTATGCAGACAAAGTAGTGGCGATCAGTCAGCAAACCCGTGAAGATCTCATCACTTATTATAACACGGATCCGGAAAAGATCGCTGTGGTGTACCAAAGCTGCGATCCCGCTTTTGCCGTTCCACATGCACCGGAGCAATTGCAGCTTATGCGGCAGCAATACAGCCTGCCACAGGAATACCTGCTGTATGTAGGCTCCGTGATCGAACGCAAGAACCTCCTGGGCCTTGTAAAAGCCCTGCACATATTAAAAGGCCATATAGATCTGCCGCTGGTGGTATTGGGGGATGGCAAAGGCTACAAGAAACAGGTCAAGGCCTATATCGCCGCACACGACCTGGAACAGCAGGTGATCTGGCTGAATGAACAGCGCAGGCTGCCTTATGCAGATCTTCCGATGCTTTACCAGGGGGCGAAAGCATTTCTGTATCCCTCCACCTTTGAAGGTTTTGGTATTCCCATCCTCGAAGCATTATGGAGCCGCACCCCGGTGATCACATCCCGCGGGTCCTGTTTTGCTGAAACTGCCGGCGATGCAGCTCAATATACCGATCCGCTGGATCCTGTCTCCATCGCGCACGCGATCCGCCGCGTAGTAGTAGACACCGCTTTGGCACAGGATATGAAAGAAAAAGGCTGGGCCCATGCCCACCGGTTCACCCCGGATAAATGTGCTGCAGCTATGATGGAAGTATATAATAACCTCTTCTTATGACAGACTTTGAAAACGATATCACCGCCAGTTTGCGCGTGCTGAACGCCGGAGGCCTCATCCTGTATCCTACAGATACCATCTGGGGCATCGGCTGTGACGCTACCAACGAAGATGCTGTAAAAGAGGTCTTCGCGCTTAAACAACGGGAAGAGAGTAAAAGCCTGGTAGTACTGCTGGCCGATATCAGGGATCTCCTGAGATTTGTGGCGCATCCCCATCCCAACATCGCGAATATCCTGGAGAAGGTAGACCGCCCCACTACGGTGATCTACGACGGCGCCCTCGGACTGGCCCCCAGCGTAGTAAGTCAGGACGGCAGCGTGGCCATCCGCATTGTGCACGACACCTTCTGCCGTCACCTGGTAAAACGCCTGCGTAAACCCCTGGTGTCCACATCTGCCAATATCAGCGGACAGCCTTCGCCTGCCACCTTTGCAGATGTAAGCCCTGAGATAAAAAATGGCGTGAACTATGTAGTGCAATACCGTCAGCATGATACCACCGCGGCACAGCCCTCCCGTATCATCAGGATCCAGGGCAACGGAGATATCCGGGTTATCAGGGAATAGCCTTTTGCAAGTACCTAATAATGATGCACTTGCTACTTATTATTCATTAATAATTCTTAATTATTAATTATTAAAATACTTTTGCGCTTTTTATATCTTTTCATTATATGATCAGTAGGAAGCCTATAGACATTCCCTGTACGCTGCAGGAACGGAAAGTGTTAGAACAGATAGCTACGGCTGCCCACGAACTGGGTACCCCCTGCTATCTGATCGGAGGCTTTGTACGTGATAAGCTGCTGAACCGCAGAACGAAAGACATGGACGTTGTGTGCGTGGGCGATGGCATCAGCCTGGCGCATAAGGTGGCCGCCATATTGGGTGATAACGTGCCGGTGGCCTTTTTCAAGACCTACGGCACCGCCCAGATAAAATGGAACGATCTCGAAATAGAATTTGTAGGCGCCCGTAAGGAAAGCTACCGCGACCACTCCCGTAACCCGGAAGTGGAGGCCGGTACCCTGGAGGATGATCAGCTGCGGCGCGATTTTACTATCAATGCCATGGCCATCAGCCTGAATGAGGATGATTATGGCAGACTGGTAGATCCTTTCAACGGACAGGAAGACCTGGAAAAACAGCTCATCCGCACTCCGCTGGAGCCTGCGCAAACCTTCAGTGATGATCCCCTGCGTATGATGCGGGCCATCCGCTTCGCCTCGCAGCTGCAGTTTACGATCTATCCGCCCACATTCGAAGCGATCCGGCAAAATGCCAACCGTATAAAGATCGTATCACAGGAACGGATCACCGATGAGCTGAACAAGATCATGCTGTCCCACAAACCTTCTGTAGGCCTTGATCTGTTATACCAGGCCGGCCTGCTGAAGATCATCTTCCCGCAAATGGTAGACCTGGTAGGCGTTGAAATGGTGGAAGGCAAAGGACATAAAGATAACTTTTATCATACCCTGCAGGTGATAGACAATATCTCCCGCAATACAAAAGATCTCTGGCTGCGCTGGGCAGCCCTGCTGCACGACATCGGCAAACCAGCCACCAAACGCTTTGAACCGGCCCATGGATGGACCTTCCACGGTCACGATGCCCTGGGAGGGAAGATGGTGCCCCGTATCTTTGCACGGCTTAAATTGCCGCAGCATGAAAAAATGCGCCTGGTGAAAAAGCTGGTGGAGCTGCACCTGCGCCCCATCAGTCTTACCAAGGAAAATATTACGGATTCGGCTATACGGCGTCTGCTCTTCGACGCAGGAGATGATATCGATGCGCTGATGATGCTCTGCGAAGCCGACATCACCTCCAAGAATAAGGCGAAAGTAAAACGCTACCTGGAGAACTTTGAGCTGGTACGGGAACGCCTGAAGGAAGTAGAGGAGAGCGACCGTATCCGCAACTGGCAGCCGCCCGTAACCGGTGAAGTGATCATGGAAACATTCGGCCTGCCGCCCTGCAAACAGGTAGGCGATCTGAAGAATGCCATCAGGGAAGCGATACTCGACGGAGAGATCGCCAATACCTATGAAGCCGCTTATGCATTTATGCTGGAAAAAGCCAGGACAATGAACCTGAGCCCTGTTAAATAAAAATGGTAAATTTATGCGGCCTAAGCACTTGTTCAGCACCATTTTTGTACAGCAGAAAAAGCCATTACTATATTAACATTACTAAAACCTATAACATATATTTGTCATGCCGGTATTGAAATTCAGAGTTTACTGGGAGGAGGATGAAAGTGTATACAGGGATATAGCCATTAAGCCTAATCAGTCCTTTTTGCAGTTTCACCAGTCCATATTGCAGGCATTTGAGTTCGACAGTAAACATAAGGCCACCTTCTTTCGCAGTAATGACAACTGGCAGCGCGGCCGGGAGATCATACTCGAAAAGGATACAGCGCCCCGTAAAGCAGAGCCCCTGCTGATGGCAGATACCCCTATTGCCGCAGCCGTAAAAGACCCTAACCAGAAGTTTATTTACCTGTATGACTTTGCTAAAAGCTGGACTTTCCTGGTGGAGCTGATCGGCATCAGCAAAGATGAAAACTCCAAGATCACTTACCCTTACTGTGTACGTAAAGAAGGTCTCGCACCCAGCCAGTACGGCACCAAAGGCCTCATCGGCGACAAGCTGGTAGAGATGGAAGAGAAATACGATCTGAATAAGGAAGGCATGAGCGAAGACGGCTTCAGCGAAGAAGGAGAGGAGGATGAAGAGAACAAAGAAGACGAAGGGGAAGAAACAGGAGGAGAGGACGAGAACCTCTATTAATGAATTGGCAGTTTGCAATTGACAGTTGGCAGTTTCTTGAGAACCGGAGATAAAATTCAACTGCCCACTGCCCACTGCAAACTTCAAACTCCATACATTTTTTGCAGAACACAGTAATTGTAATAGCCGGTCCTACTGCCGCAGGCAAAACAGCATTAGCTATACAGGTAGCACAGGCTTTCGGCACAGCCATCATCTCTGCGGATAGCCGTCAGTGTTACCGCGAGCTGAGCATCGGCACTGCCAAACCTTCCGCACAGGAGCTGCAAACTGTTCCGCATTATTTTATTGATTCCCATTCCATAAAGGAAGAAGTGAGCGCAGGCCTCTTTGAAAGGCTGGCCCTGCAATACGCGCAGGACATCTTTGAAAGAACGCCGGTAGCCGTGATGTGCGGCGGCACCGGCCTGTATATCAAAGCCTTCTGCGAAGGTATAGACGATATGCCCGCGATTGCTCCTGCCATCCGCGAGGCCATCAATAAACGGTACGAAAAAGACGGACTGCCCTGGCTGCAGCAGGAGCTGCAAAAGCTGGATCCTGATTTCTACGCCGTAGCTGAAACCCAGAACCCGCAACGCCTCATCAGGGCCCTCGAAGTACTGGAAGCTACCGGCCGCTCCATCACCACTTTCCGTACCGCTAACCGTGCTCCAAGAGATTTTCGCATTATCAAAATAGGTGTTACGCAGCCCAAAGAATTGTTGCACCGCAACATTCACCACCGGGTAGACCAGATGATGACTGCCGGCCTGCTGGATGAAGTAAAAAGCGTCTTACCATATCGCAATCATAACGCCTTACAAACAGTCGGCTACCAGGAGATCTTCGACTACCTTGACGGCAAGACCACGCTCGAACAAGCCATTGACCTCATCAAAACCCACACCCGCCAATACGCTAAACGCCAGCTTACCTGGTTCCGTAAAGACAAAGAATTCCATTGGATGGATCCGCAGGATCCCGATCAGGTACTTCTTTATCTACGGCAGCATATGTAAAGTGGCCGGATGCTCCATTCGTGTCATTGCGAGGAGCAGTAGGAGCTAAAGCGGGCGGGGCGACGAAGCGATCTCCTATGGTCAGAAATCGCTTCACCGCCCCGCGGTATAAAATAATTGCTTGTATTAAAACTTAAACCCTAACGTCGCCGTCACATTCACAATCTTACTATTAATCTGCGCCGGAGCCGGGCTCATTGAGTTCAGACTATTAGGCGTGATCACTGTATAAGGCTGATCCTGCCTGCTGGTCGTGTTATAGATCACCGCCAGATCCAGGTACAATCCCTTATTCCGGTATCCTACACCACCGGTATAGAACTTACGGGAGCCATCCAGGCCTGAGATCTTATAAGGATTACCATAATAGGCAAAGCCTGCACGCACCGCAAATACATCCAGTTTCAATTCACCGCCTACTCTTATGTTAGACACGGCCTGGTAAGTATCATCGATCGCCCTGTTCTTATCTGCAGACTCCGTAGCGTCTGAACCGCCGCCGTTCTTCATCTTTATTTTCATGGCGGCAAAATCAGTGTACTCATAGTCTACGGAGATAAAGCCGGAAGGTCTGCTGGGATCCCCGCCTGCGGGACGGAAGATCCAGCTGGCGCTGGCGATTCCTTTCAGTGGCGTGGTTACGTTGTACTTAGACTCATCTGCATAACCATTATTGGTTTCTGTAGAGCTGGCGGTACGACGGCCCAGGTCTTTGGTATCCGTTATCATGCTGGTGATATAAGAATCAGTGAACGTAGCCCAGGTAGGAGATACAAAGGTGAGGCCCAGCCTTAAAGGCACAACTGGACGGTAGATCATACCGATGCGGGTATTAAAACCTACCCCGTCTGTTTTCAGGTCTTCCGTTACTTCATAATAGTTCAGCTGCGCTGTGGGGTCAGAAGTATTGGTTTCGCGGAAGCTCCTGCTGTGCTCATAACGGTAGGTAGGCACGTTCAGGCTGCCGCCAATATAGAACTGGTCGCTATAGTTACCGCCAAAAGACAGGTTCAGCTCACTGGCGTTGCCCTTGCTGGTAAAAAAGTTTTCCTGTGTAATGCCTTTATCAACCGGTATGGGCGCCCACCATACGCCGTTAGGCTGGTTATTCTGGTCTACTTCCTGGTCTATCAGGCCGGTAGCATAAGCCAGGTCAGCTCCATGGGCATACTGCCCGTCAGTGCTCAGCACATTGGGATCGGTGATGTGTTTTTGGGTGAGATCTATCAGCCAGTTATCGGCGAAAGAAGAATTCTTATTAATGCCCCTGTAGTAAATGGTCTCGTTATAATTGGCGATCCTGTTAAAGCCCAGGCCTACTGACCAGTTCTCCCATTTACTGTTCTGGTTCTTCTTGGCCCCGCCGAATATAAAAGCGGCGCTGTTGATATATACATTGCCTCTGTTATCGCTGCCTTTGGAACCCAGGTAGGTACCGTCTGCGGAGGAATTCTGGAAACCAAAAGAAAAACCGGCTTCGCTGGTCTTAAAGAAGGCAACACCAGCAGGGTTAACGAACATGGAGCTGTAGTCGCCGCCCAGTGAACCGGCAGCGCCGCCTACAGACTGTACCCTGGACGAGCCGCTAAGACCCGTGCTGCTGTAACGCAATGCGTCAGCAATGGTTTGGGCGTTCAAGGTGTAACAAATCCCAGTCGTTACAATGGTCAATACAATCTTTCTGATCATCTTTTTAGAGGTTTAGAATAGCATGGATTATAAAAATACCCTGGTGTTGATGCCAGGGTATTTTCTCTATAACGTAAAGAATAGTCTTTTAGTTTCTGCTCCTGAAGCTTCTGCCGCCTCCGCCGCCACCGCCGGATGAACCGCCGCTATTGGAAGGAGGAGGAGAGTAGGAGGGAGCGCTGAAAGTACGCTGAGGAGCAGGGTTGCTTCTCATTTCGCGCGGTTCAGACTGGAATACCCTTCTGGGAGCATAGCTGCCGCCATTGTTGTTGTTGTTGCCGCCGCCTGGACGTACAGTAGGCGTTTCGCTCGGAGATGAACGGAATACCCTTCTCGGAGTATAAGTGCCGCCGCTGTTGCTGCCGCCGTTAAAGCCGCCGCTGCTGTTATCCCTGAAGATCCTTCTGGGCCTGTAGTCGCCGGTATTACCGGTGGTACCGGAAGGTATCGTGCGCGGGTTACCGTTAGTATAACCGCTGGCGCCGCCAAAGCCGTTTCTGCTGCGGTAGCCACGGTTCGGAGCTGCATAGTAGCCGCCGCCCGGGTAGTAATGGCCGTAACCGCCGCCATAGGCCCAGCCGCCACCATAGTAGTGCGGATAGCCCCAGGGGCTGTACCACGGGTTGTAAAAGCTGTATGGGCTATACCAGGGGCTGTAGTAGCCGCCGCCCCAACCCCAGCCTAAACCAAGGCTGATGCTCAGGCCTGAGCCGTAACCGTAGTAAGGGTAACCGCCAAAACCGCCACCCCAGTAGCTGTACGGGCTGTAACCAAAACCACCGCCATAACCGCCGTAGTAGTTGTTTACATATACGTTAGGAGAACCGTCGTCATAGTAGGAGCCGCCGGAATTGTTCCTAAAGCGGTCAATACGTTTTGCATAATCCCCCTGTTCTTCATCCTCATAGGTCACATACGTACCATCATCCTCATTCGCTGCTGCTACAGTGCGCTGATTCTGGCCCTGGTTGTTATTGTTGCTTGATGAGGCATAGGTACGCTCCGTCCGCGGAGAGTAGTATACATCGTCCGGCGTACGGGCGGATTGGTACGTGGTGGAACAGCTGCTCAGTATAAGCAAAGCCCCGGCCGCTGTATATAGTATGGATTTCATCTTGTTGTGATTTAATCGGGTCCTTTTATGTAGTAAATTTACTCTATTCTGATGAATGTAAATATAAATGTTTTAACGCTTAATTAACGCGGAATGTTACAGCACCTCATTTCAGCTCATTATTTTGACAAAAACAAATTTGTGTCTTTCTGATTTTCATGTAGGTTTGTAAGATTTTTCCTTTTAATATTACAGCAAAAATTAAGCCAAAGGCCGGTGGCGCCTCGAAAGCAGCCACTGTAGCGGCGGCGCATCAAAAGTACTATGAGTAAAGAGATCACGGCCCGTTCAGTAGACTATTCGCAATGGTATAACGACCTCGTGCTGAAAGGTGGTTTAGCAGATTATTCGCCTGTAAAAGGATGTATGGTGATAAAACCGTATGGTTTTGCCCTGTGGGAGGGTATGCGAGACGTACTCGATAAGATGTTTAAAGATACCGGTCACCAGAACGCCTATTTCCCCCTGTTCATTCCCAAAAGTTTCCTGAGCCGTGAGGCCGACCACGTAGAAGGGTTTGCCAAAGAATGCGCAGTAGTGACCCACTACCGCCTGAAGAACGATCCCAATGGCGGCGGCGTTATCGTAGATCCCGAAGCCAAGCTGGAAGAAGAGCTCATCATCCGCCCTACCTCCGAAACGATCATCTGGAATACCTATAAGGACTGGATCCAGTCCTACCGTGACCTGCCCCTGCTGATCAACCAGTGGGCAAACGTTGTGCGCTGGGAAATGCGTACCCGCCTTTTCCTCCGCACCGCAGAATTCCTCTGGCAGGAAG